>JABAHQ010013797.1_pt3 | contig 16204 bp, 13 predicted proteins | sample 7062091 | NCBI WGS metagenome assembly JABAHQ01 (sample SAMN14534359, study PRJNA622989) | marine sediment metagenome | biome: marine biome [ENVO:00000428]; feature: marine pelagic biome [ENVO:01000023]; material: deep marine sediment [ENVO:00002113] | place: India: Gulf of Kutch | collected...
CCGGTGATGATGGCTGTTTTGTTTTCTAATCTATTCATTCACTCTCTTTCACCAACTGGGAACAATCGGATACCAATCGGGACGTTTGGGGTCAGGCGGATACCAGTAATCGGCCGCTTTCTGGCGCTGTCTGAACAGCTCCTCATAATGGTTCATTTTTTCTTCATCCAGCCGGATGCCAAACCCCGGCTGGTCATTGGGTGACATACAACCGTCTTTGTACTGCAGCATCCCACCGGCGAGGATATCATCCGTCAGATGGTGGTAATGGGAATCAATAGCGTGGACCAGATTCGGCATGGTGGCAGCTACATGCAACATCGCCGTCAGACCCACTCCGAACTCGGTCCCGCTGTGCATGCCAACGCTGAGCCCGAAGGTCTTGCACATCATATCCAGAGACTTCGTGTGCAGGAGTCCTCCGTAATACCAGGGATCGGACAGCACGACATCGATGGCTCCCATCAATACGGCCGGTCCGACTTGCTCAAATTCGATCACGCTCATATTGGTTGCCAGGGGCTGCGCAACTTTGCTACGCACATGGGCCATGGCGTTGAGACCCCACGCCGGATCTTCGTAATATTCAAGATCAAAATCACGCAATTTGGTTCCGATACGGATGGCGGTGGCAGGGGACCAGATTGCATTTGGATCGAGACGCAGTTTGTACTCTAAGCCAAACGTCTCCCTCAAAGCTACGATCGTCTGGAATTCATGCTCTGGATCGAAAACCCCGCCCTTCAACTTGAGGGTACGAAATCCATTTTTGGTAACCAACTGCTGTGCATGGGCTACCATCTGGTCAGGCGTCTTCACTTCGCCCTTGCCCTCTTTATCCGGATAGCGATAAAACAGGTACGCTGAAATCGGGACGCGATCCCGGACTTTTCCACCCAGGAGCTGGTACACAGGTCTGCCTATGGACTGTCCCTGAATATCGTAACAGGCAAACTCGATAGGGGTTAAAATAAAGGGTTGGCGCGACAGGTACCCACGCTGACTGATCAGGATGCGAATCTTCTCCAGATTAAAGGGATCCTCACCAACAAGAAAATCACGCACGACGTCGAGTGAAGCATGACTTATCCCCCCAAAGGTTTCTCCGAGGCCCGTCAGTCCTTCGTCTGTTTTCAGCTCAACGATGGTGCGCACAAATCCGTCAGGCGACCCATAGGAATGGCGCGTTGGTGCCTCGATTGGGATAAAGAGCGTTCGTGCTTTAATATCCGTTATTTTCATTGTTATCCGTGATATTAAATTAAATTTTAAAATTTAAAAAACGCCGTATTTGCGAAACACCTCTAAAGGGGCTCCGCCGGCTTTGAGGTCTTCACGAACTTTGGTCTCAGTTTCAAAGCGCTTTTCAGCTTCTTCGAGGACTTTAAGCGTGAGTTCTGCCGGGATAATGATGATACCGTCCAGGTCGCCAAAAACATAGTCTCCGGGATGGATCGGGACCCGGGTAGATGTCGTACCAGCTAGGTTTATCTGCTTTTCCCACTCGATGATGTCAAAACGGCCATAGGCTTCGACGGGACACTGGTAGCGAGCAAACGCCGGGTAACCCATGGCGATAACGTATCCGGAGTCACGAATACCGCCATCCACCACAGTTCCAACACAGCCCTGTCCGCGGGCGGCCGTGCTGGTAATCTCGCCCCAATGGGCGGCGACATAATCGTTGCCGGTGTCCATCACCAAAACACAGCCGGGCCATAAACTTTCAATCATTTCCAGCCCGGTCTCTTTTTGCTCGCGCTTTGGACTGTTGCTGCCGCGCACGGTAAAAGCAGGCCCGGCAACCTTCATGGATCGTTCCAGCGGTTTAATCGACGGTGAAAGAGCCTGGTCCGGATAGCCAAACTCCTCGAGGGTGTCATAAATAAGGGCGCTGTAGAGCGGTTTAAAACGTTCGGCTATTTCCGGCCAATTGAGGTTGTGCATGTTAAGGCTCCCGGGTTAGCATAGTATGATCTTCGGCCAATTACGAAATTGTGGACATTAATTCCGGCTGCGTGCATAACTGATTTCAACTTCTGCCTGTTTCGCGACCTTGCCCTGGGTCACAACGTAAGGGCTATCCCCCACCTTTATTAACTCGAAGTCAACCCTGTCACCGTTCCAGGTAACTGACGTGCATTCGGTGTCAGCCGGTAACAGAAGATTTAAGATGAGATTTGAATTCTCGCTTTCCAGAATCAGCTTTATTTGTGAATCTTGTTTCAGGTGATAGAATTGATACCCAAAGGAGGCTTGTGATGCCGCATATCCGACTTTAATATGAATTTCATCCTCGTTGGCGCTGATCCACCTTGGCGAACAGCGAACTTTTCGGAACGAATCTTCCAGGTCTTCGATGCCGGCCAGTCCCTCGATAAAGGCATAGAGCATGGCTGAAGATCCCCAGCCGTCGGTCGGCATGGCTTCAGGACTGGTACTGGTTTCTTCCGATGAGGGGTCGCCATTGGGGAAATACCATAAATAGGTTGCCCCATGCTCTGCGATCATCCGACGGTATTGCTCCAATGTCTGATGCCCGTAGTGTTCGAAACCGTGTTCAAAAGCTGCCCGCGCGAGCTCGCCACCGACCAGCGGGAAGATACCGCCATTAATATAAGCGCCTCCGGTTAATTTATCGTCACCGAATATGCCATCGGGAAAAGGGGGATCGATACCGAACCATTCGGCAAAAGCACCGGTGTTTCTGCGTCTGTGTTGATATTCCTTGAGGATGGCCACGGCCATCTCATGGGTTGCCAATCCTCTGTTTATGGCCATGGGCGTGCTCAAACTCAGTTGCTCTTTTTCATCCACACCGTCGATCGTGACCGGCGTCAGTTTGTGAAAATGGGTATAAAATCGCCCGTTAAACAGCAGGTCGTTCGCACGCTGGCGCAGGCCAAGCGCGATTTCCTGCCAGCGCGAGGCGGCACTAACGTTACCTACAGATGTATACATCTTCGAGAGCAGCCAAGCAGCTTCATAGAAACCGCTGTTGTCGCCGTGGAAAATGCCCCAGAATGTGTCATCCGTGATCTGAAAGTTGAGCCAGTCCGCGCGCCCGGCCGTATAATCGAAATCCCAGGTATCAATCGTGTAGGGCCGTTTCACCAGCTTGTGTTGACTGTCCCACCGCAGCGGATGCGTATGCGTGTAGGTTAAAGCACGATCCAGGGCAGAGAGTAGGGTTTTCAACCACTCATTGTCCCCCGAAGACTGCCAGGCAAGATACGCCGCTTTGACGAATCGATATTCAACATCCGCTTCAACAGGGACACGCACCCACCTTTCCCAGTTTTCTCGTTCCGCCGAAGGTTCTGTAGAGACGTGATCGAATATCCGACCGTTGGCTGCCTGCATACCCGCAAAACAATTGATCGTGCTCAGGACATCCGGCTCGATATGTTTTCCCCCGCGCAACATATCCGAATGGTCTCTGATCCAGAGTGCAGGGCTATCGGGCGATCGAAAGCCACGGACTGTTTCCTCTTCGATCTTTAGCTCTATCAGGCTGGCCTGTAAAAATGCGAGAATCTGAGCGCAAAACGTTTCCCACACACCAGAAGAGGTTCTTACGTGCAGCATATAAAAAGAAATTTATTGAATTACATTTCTGCCAATGCAGATAAGAATCTCTTTTATGATCGATAATATAAGATAGATTTGGCGCAAATCCTTTGCAATAAAGGCAACAATTGTTAGACCTTTCTCTTATACAAGGGTCAACTGCCTGCTTCACGTCTGATTTCTCGCAAGCGTTTCATCGTGTCCAACGCTCCCCGACCGAACGTTTCATATAGTTGTAAATACTCAGCATAAAGTCGCTTAAATATGGCGTGCGCAGAGGGGTCAGGCGAGTAAACCTTGTCCTTGACTCTGGCCATTGCGCGGGTCGCGTCGGAAAAGGTGGCATGGCCTCCCATTTCGGGACCAGCGGCGACGGCTCCGCAAATAGCGGAGCCAAGAGCTGCCGCCTGGGAAGAAGCTGCGACGTTGAGTCTTCGTCCTGTCACGTCCGCGTAGATTTGCAATAACAGCTGATTTCGTTCTGACAGGCCACCGCAGGCATACAGTTCATTGACCGGAATCCCTTGTTCGGTATGGTTATCGATAATTGCATTCGTGCCAAATGCGGTGGCTTCGATCAAGGCCCGGTAAATATCTTCAGGCCGTGTCGCCAGGGTCAACCCCATGATCAGACCCGAGAGAGAGGCATCCATCAATGTGGAGCGGTTGCCGTTCCACCAGTCTAACGCCAGCAATCCGGTCTGTCCGGATGGTATCTGTGCTGCCAATGATTGCAGATAGGAGAAAACATCCTGCCCCGTCTGTTTTGCGGTTTCGTGGTAGTGCGCAGGTAATTGATTTTTGGTAAACCAGGCAAAGATGTCGCCAACCGCAGATTGTCCCGATTCATAGGCTACCAAGCCCGGCACAATGCCGTCTTCGACAATGCCTGCTATCCCCCCTGCGAGAATTTTCTTTTCATGCATGACCAGGTGACACGTACTGGTGCCGAGGGCCAGCACCATTTTCCCGGTCTCCGCCACCGTGCTGCCCAAAACCGCGGCGTGGGCATCAATCATGGCTACGGCGATCGGTATGCCCGGAGAGAGTCCGATTTTCCTGGCCCAGGATTCACGCAGGCCCCCGGCCCGACTTCCCACCGGATAAATATCGGAGGGGAGTTTTTCCTTGGCAAATGTTGCAAATTCGGGATGCAGGGCACCTAGGTAGTCTTCTGAAGGAAAGCCATCGCTTTTGGACCACAGTCCTTTATACCCCGCTTGGCAGGCGCTGCGTTTTTCTTCGCCACAGAGCTGCCACACGAGCCAGTCACCGGCTTCGATGAGACGGTCAGCTGCCGTATAAACCTCTGGCGCCATTCGCAGCATACGCAGTGTTTTAGGAAACATCCATTCCGGAAAGAGCCGTCCTCCGTAGTAGGATAGGAAAGTCTCACCCCGTCTTTCGGCCAGCTCAGTCATGTCCTGGGCTTCCGGCAGAGCGGCATGATCTTTCCAGAGTTTGACCCATGCATACGGGTTGGATGAAAATTCCGGAAGCGTGCAAAGCGGAGAGCCGTCTTTCAGCGTAGGCAGAACCGAAGAAGCGGTAAAATCGACCCCGATACCGATGACTTCTTCGGACTGAACTCCGCCTGCATTCAGGACCTCTGGCACGATTTGCTGTAGGACCGTTAGGTAATCACGTGGATTCTGGAGTGCTGTATCAGCTTCCAGACTGGTACCGTCAGGCAACTGGGATTCGAGCACGCCATGAGGATACTCCGCGACTGCGGTGGCGATCTCATCACCCGATTTCGGGTCAACCAGCAGCGCCCGCGCTGTTTTCGTACCGTAATCGAGTCCGAGGACGATCCGTCGTTCCGACATGATAATCTAAAATAAAGAGTTTTTCAAAGCGTATAAACAATCTAACGCGGCAAATAACCTGCAGCGAAGTGAGCACTTTTTATGCTGAAAAAACAAAGGCACTTTTGGGATGATAGAACATCCAAAAACCATAAGCCCTTCGCTGTCAGGTTAATTTGCATTGTTAGAAGCCCTGTTTATTATCATTTTTTGGAAATATGATTATCTCGTCTTTTGCATTTTGAATTGATATCATATCTGAATTTTTACAATTATATTTTAGGTGGAAGAATCCATTTAAATCAAATGATGCTTTTGGCTGACAATAAACCAAAAAAGCCATCGGTTCCAATCCATCAATATGATATTCAAATAAAACTGACCCTTCAAAAATATCATAGAATAATATCTTATTCATATCAAGGCAGGCAATTCTCATATTTAAGGTATCTATTGCTATACCCAAATTATAGTCTCTTGAGATTTGTCTATTTTCGTAATTATAAAAGTAAGAATGAAAATTCGTTGAACCTGTAGGGACTTCAATTTCTGCGATGTTATCTGTAATCCAATTACATATTAGGCCGTATCTTAAATAGCCTTCAAATATTAGTATGCTATCTGATATAGCACCGTGAAAAAACATTCCATTGCCGCGTTCAGCAGAACCTATATATGTAATTATATTATTGCCCGATTTGCTTTTGAACACCTTGGAAATGTTAAGGGAGTTTTCGTTTTGTTGGGCGGACGTAATACAATATAAAATCAGAATGAAGATTAAAATTTTCAATGTATGTATCATATTAATACTTCTAACATCATTTGAATTTCACAACATGGCACACCGGCTGAGGAACATCAGGCATATAAAGTGTATGGAATATCCAGCAATTCACACACAGCGATGAGCCTGTTCACCTGATTCCCATAAACCCCGTGGATGTGATTGCAGGAGTAGCTGGCGAAGAACTCTTCCGGTTCGACCTGCAATTTGAAGAAGGCATGCGGCCAGTTATCCTGAACCTCGTTGATTAGTTTGTCGTTCACTTTGTTCTCGAATTGCACAAATTCTCCCGGGGCAATCGCCATCCAATAGTTCCCCGAAACCCGCATAAGTCTGGCCAGGGTAACCTCACCTGGCGCAGCCAAATGAAAAACAGACGCCCCACCAGCCGGGAAATAAAACCCTTCCGGGCGGAACTCCACCTTTGCCAGATTTTCCCGGAAATCGAAACTCTTCGCCGCAAAATAGGTGGCATGCTGACCGGAATTCACCAGATCCAGTACACCGTGTTCGGCAAAGTAATGGCGCACATCCGCAAAGAGAACCGGTGTATGAGCAAGGTACTTGAAAATCTGCATCGTCAGGGCGGCATCCATGTCTGCTTCTGTGGCGCAAACCATAGGCTCCTTGGGGCCGTCGAAATCATAGGGATCGTTCATAAAAGCTTCCGGAACGTCCGTTGTGCCGTAATGATTGGTGAGTTCCGTCTGAGATTTAATGCCACAGAAATCGAATCCCTTTTCTTCGTTGATTTCTTTCATCGCATAATAAATGCGGATTTGAAGTTCGAGTTTCTCCGGTGTAAGTTCTCTACCGTTGTAGTGAATTTTTCGGACATGTTTTTCGCACCACTCTCTGGCAGCCTTCGCCTTAGCCTCATCGATTCGTTCCGCTCTACGGATGACTTCCAACTGGTCAACATGCTCCACGTCGATGCCAAATTCTGCCATCCATTGATCCGTATTGCTTACCGCAGTATAGATTCCGATGGAGCGCCCGCCGTAGAGCCCATAGGTCTCCCCCCGTAACTTGCTGATTGCCCCCGCCGCATCGATGTAATCGAACATCTGCTGTGTCAGTGTTTCATCCTCCAGATTGCCGAAGAGTTTGCGGTGATCGATGCCGATTTGATCGAGTGCACCGCTGGCGGCCATCAAAGCTACCAGGCCAGGGTATTGAGGATTGATGTTTGAGTAAAGAAGCAACGGGCCAGGGGCGAATTTGGCCGAAATTGCTGTAAATTGCGGGAAGGCCCATACTGCATAATTGAAAATGGTCATATCTACGTTGTGTGAACGCAGATATGCGGCTTCTTCTGCAGCCAGCCGGTTGCTCCAAATTATCTCCCGACCCGTAACCACTTCGTATCCCGCCTTCTCAAGGGTTGTCTCCAATGCTTCCATAAATCGATTGTTGACTTCAATTAGAGGCTTTTGCAAAAAATCGCGTCCATCGGAAAATGTCAAGATACCTACTTTAATCTTTCGCATCTTCTGCCTTTCAATAATAATCTGCAGTCAAACTTATTTGCTAGCCGGTTTGAACAATCAATGAAGTGACCTTGATTTCTAAAGATATGGGTTACACAAAAAAAATGCAATAAGATAGTTGGGTGATGGCATTTTGTGGAGACATTTAGTTAGTATAGTAACCTGCATGGTTCATGAATTGGGCTTCTTGGTCAATTTAACACATAGACAAACAATGGGACGAAAGCAAGATGAGTCGAATCCGTGGTTTGTGAGTTATTCATGTTAAGTGATGCAATAAAGCTCGAGCAGCCAGCTTTAACCGGAGATATTGCACAATAACATCACAGAAGATTCACCTGAGAGCCAGAATTTGGCACCAGCTTAGATCTGCTAAATGATCTTGCTTTTGCATTTGTTGCTTTGTAATTTGATTTTCTAGACGTGGTGCCAAAACCAGTTGGATTGTCCCCTGGTCACAGATTCCCGGTATGAGAATTATCAAAGGAGTGTAGCGGTTCGTCCAAATATGGTTTTATGACACGCATCGGCAGGAGATGATTCCATTCACAAACTGATGTTGAAATTCAAACTTAAATGAAAGGATCTGTCATGAATGAAATATTCACCATGTTCAGTTGCATTTTGTTTGTTGCACTTTCTATGTCTGCTGCTTCAGGACAGGAGTCGTCATTTAATGGATTGGGAATGAACCTTGGGAACCTCTCACGCTTATCGCATGCGAAGACACGTTCAATCAGTCCGGAGAATTTTACCGGTGAGAAGGGCAAGGGAGGAATGTCGATCGATGGCCCTGCTGCTAGTGCTGCCCGTGATCTGGGACAGGGATGGAAGGTTTCTCCCTATGTCAAGATTGAACCCAAGACGACATTTGTATTGGCCGAGATTGAAGGTCCGGGCGCCATCCAGCAAATCTGGATGACTCCATCAGGCAACTGGAGATATTCCGTTCTGCGTTTTTATTGGGATGGAGAAGAAGACCCGTCTGTGGAAGTTCCGGTAGGTGATTTTTTCGCCAACGGTTGGGGAAAGTATGCCCAGGTAACCTCCCTCCCGGTATGTGTTAATCCAGGAAGTGCTTTTAACTGCTACTGGGAAATGCCTTTTCGGAAATCCTGTAAGATCACAATGGAAAACCTGGATGAAAACATCATGACTCTGTACTACCAGATCAATTATACGCTAACCGAGATTCCAGACGATGCTGCCTATTTTCATGCCCAGTTTCGGCGAACGAATCCTCTGCCATATAAACAGGTCTACACTATCCTGGATGGCGTCAAGGGATGGGGACATTATGTTGGCACATATATGTGCTGGGGTTCGAACAACAGCGGCTGGTGGGGCGAAGGGGAGATCAAATTCTATATGGACGGCGACAAGGAATTTCCAACAATTTGCGGAACGGGCACGGAAGATTATTTTTGTGGTTCTTATGGTTTTGTGTCTGATAATGAATATCAGGAGTACACAACTCCTTATGCCGGGATGCCACAGGTCATCAAACCGGACGGGCTTTGGAACTCACAGATGCGGTTCGGACTGTATCGCTGGCATATTATGGATCCTATCCGTTTCGAACGAGATCTGAAAGTGACAATCCAGGCTCTCGCTTGGCGCTCCGGCGGCCGATATCTGCCACTTCAAGATGATATTTCCTCTGTGGCTTTCTGGTACCAGACGGAACCCCATGCGCCTTTCCCGAAATTGTTGGACAAAGATGGTTTAGAGATCAAATGATGCCTTTTTGATCGGTAGGTGGGAATGCAGTAAATCTTTATGGCAGTGCAGGTGTGCAAAGACTGTCTATTCGGCAAAGAGATCCCGGTCTCAGCACATAACACGACTAATCTATCTTGCTATGCCTTAGCTGGTCCACTGCCAGTGCTACAATGATGACTATTCCGGTGACAGCCTGAGTTACCCAGGTGGGCCAGCCGTTGAGTTGACATCCCGTTCGAATGACCGTCATGATCATCGCACCAACAAGGCTGCCAAGGATCGAACCTTCCCCACCTGATAGGCTGCCACCCCCGATCACGACGGCCGCGATAATCTCAAGCTCGAGTCCGACAGCCCCGGTGGGATCGCCCTGTTCTTGATACGACATGAGCATGAGTCCGGACAGACCGGCAAAGGTTCCGGCAGCGGCGTAAACGAAGACCTTAACGCGTTCAACCGCAACCCCACAAAGTCGGGCGGTATCCTCATTCGATCCGACCGCAAAGATGTGCCGCCCCAGTTTTGTGTACCTGAGGAATCCGGCCACAATGATTGCCAACAAGACCATTAGCCATGCGCCCGGAGGAATCAACATCCATTTCCGGTCAGGTGGGAGCAGCGCCAATAGTCCGCTCAACCACGTCTGTCCAGCGTTGATAGGGATGCTTCTTGCCAGGCCTTTTGCGACGCCTCGAACGACCAATAACGTGCCGAGTGTAACGATAAACGGCACCAATCGCAATCGTGTGATCAACAAACCGTTAAGCAGCCCACAAATCAAACCGGCGGCAATGCCACCCAGTGCAGCGACGAGTGGATCCAATGCAAAATCTTTCATCAGAAGTGCGGTCACCACGGAACTCAAAGCAATAATAGAGCCTGCCGACAGATCGATTCCTGCCGAGATAATGACCAGGGTCATGCCGATGGCAGCTACGCCAACGATGACGGTCTGCAAAACCATTATCTCCAGTGCGTTGAATGATGCAATCTTGCTGTTAAAGGCGGCGAAAAAAAAGAATACAAGAAACAGCGCCAGCAACGGGCCAAATTTGTTGAGCCACGACCACCTTTTCTCAAATGAAATTGCGCGTTTTTTGGGCAAAGCCATCATAAGGATAGGGTAAACTGAGATTTATAATCTTCAGACACACATTTCTTGATACCACTATTCTATTTGCCAACGAATCATTTTAGGGTTTCCTGACCGGTCGCGGCCATCATCAATTTGTGTTCATCGATTTCTTCGACGGATTTCACAGCGCTCAGCCGGCCGCGAAACATCACTGCTATGGTGTTGCATATGCCGATCAATTCAGGAAGATAGCTGCTGATCACCAAAACGGCACCGGGTGCCCGACCTTCGCCTGCTGAACCGGATGCGAAGGCATCGATAACCTCGTATATCTTTGCTTTTGCCGCCACATCAATACCGCGGGTGGGCTCATCCAGCAGCATGATGTCAACACCATGTTGCAGCAGTCTTGCAATGGCTACCTTCTGTTGATTGCCGCCTGACAATTCAGCGACGTCCTGTGCAGGTGACAAGCACCGGATGTCTAGAAGATCAATCCATTTTTGTACAACTGCTCCCTGGTTTCTCGGCAAAACCAGATTGAGCGGGCCGAATCCTCTGAGTTTTGATAGAGTCATGTTGTCAGCAAGATTGAGATTGGCCGCGAGTCCTTCGCTGCGATTTTCGCTGAGCATGCCGACCCCTTGCAGCCAACGTTTTGCCGGCGAGGACGGACCGAGGTGAATGCCGATCTTGATTTGGCCTTGGCGAACCGGGTCGAGCCCAAAAATGGCACGCAACATTTCTGTTCTTCCGGCACCGATCAAACCGCTGATCCCCATTACTTCGCCTCTGCGAAGAACAAAGATCGCATTTTCCGGTTTTTCTAATCCTGCCAGATTTTGTATCTCCAGAACCGGGGATCCGATTTTTCGGGGTGTCCTTGGGTAGAGATCCTTGATTTCCCGTCCCACCATCATGCGCACAATTTCCGTAGTTTGGGTTGACCGCAGTTCTTGCGTACTCACGACAGAGCCATCCCGTAGAACGGTCACACGATCTGAAATCAATTGCACTTCCTCCAGGAAATGTGAGATGTACACAATGGATAAGTTTTTGTTCTTGAATTCTGCAATGATTTTGAAGAGCCGGTCAATATCGTGGCGCGATAAGCTGCTCGTCGGTTCATCGAAAATGAGGACCTCGCATCCGATAACCAAAGAGCGTCCAATCTCGACCAATTGTTGCAGGCTGACCGGCAGATCTTTGATGCGTATGTGTGGTTTTAATTGTGGGTGGTTCAAATGTTGGAGGGCTTCTTGAACCCGATTCCGCATTTCTTCCCACCGGACAAATCCAAATCTAACGGGCTCCATACCCAACAGCATATTTTCTTCGACAGTGAGGTGAGGCACCAGGGAAAGCTCTTGATAGATCATGCCGATCCCTTTGAGTCTGGCGTCCAACGGGTTGCGGGGTTGGTAGGGTAGACCATCCAGAAGCATCTTACCCTTATCAGGTTTGGACACCCCGGTAAGAATCTTCATCAGTGTGGTTTTGCCAGCCCCATTCTCCCCAACCAGAGCGTGAACTTCTCCGGGTTTGACAGCGAAATTGACATCCTTCAAAGCTACAGTTGCACCAAATCGTTTGAAAATACCGCGCATCTCCAGACGCGGTTTGTCAACCGGTTTGTCTGCTGTTATCTGGCTAGCCATTTTTCTAAATTGGGATCAATTAGATTTCGGATTTCAGGTCTCGACAGATCTTCTTTACCGACAAAAGTGACTCCAGTATCGATTCGTTTTTCCACTGGTTCTCCGCGCAGATGCTGTACCATTGTCTTGACACCTAGGTAGCCCATTCTAAACGGATTTTGTACAACTAGACCATGAATTTCATCTTGTCGCAGGCCTTCAATCATAGATTCTGCAGCGTCGAAGCCAACAAATTTAAGCTTGCCTGCCAGATGATTACGGCGTAATGCCTGCAGCATACCGTAGGTGGAAGATTCGTTTGGACAAAAAACGCCATCCACAGCCAACATGCCGTTGCTAGCTTTGAATCTTAGAATTAGATTTTCACTCGCTTGTTGCGCCTGCGCTTTGGTCGCCCCTGCATATTGTTCGTCGCTCACAACAGTGATTCCTTCAAATTCCTGTATTTGTTCAAGGAAACCCTGTTCGCGATTATCTGTGCTGGCCGAGCCTTCCTGGTAACGAAGTAAGATGACCTTCCCATGACCACCAATCAGTCTGGCCAATTCCCTCGCAGCGATACGACCACCTTCGCGATTGTCAGTTGCTACAAAACTGGTATAGATATCTTCTGAATCCTTTAAGCCCGAATCAATGATCACCACCGGAATGTTATTTGTTACGGCCGTCCTGACCGGGCGTCTCAGTGCCATATCATCCAGTGGTGCCAGAACAATGCCATCAACCTGAGCCAGGATTTGGGTGTCGACCAACGTGATCTGCTGTTGTCGGTCGTCCTCTTTTTCAGGTCCAACCCAGAGAATGTTTACGTCGAGTTCCTGCGCCGCCTTAACAGCACCAGCATGGATGGACTGCCAAAACATATGGGTCGTGCCCTTGGGAATGACCGCGATTGTCAATTCCTCCTGTGCATTTTTCCCCTGATTACAGGATAAAAAGCCGAGGGTTAAAGAGCAAAGAATGTAGGGAACAAACCGACTAATCATAGCTTTTCTCCGGTTGAGTTTGGATGTTCATTTTAAAAAGCAGATTTAATTTTCTCTATACTTTTCCCCAAGGTACTTATAGCTATCTTATCCAACTGTGTTTCCCGTCCTTTGAAATGAAACGTGCGGTGTATGTGAGACAGACTGTCCGCGGGCTCAAGCTCGGCTGCAGGTGAGGACGTCTCCAACTCGTAAAAAGGGCCAAGGGGTTTCGAACCAGGCTCTGGCGGTCCGTCATTATAGCTGTTCACGACATCTCCACGAAAAGGCTCTTCCTGAATTTCCCACATTGAATTTACATAATCGAGGCTGCCGTTCGGCTTGGTGTAGTGAACCAGCGTCAATACTTGATTAACTTCATCATAGCTACCCAGAACCGGTTCTGCTCTTTGCGGCGAAAGCCCTATTTTGCTGCGATAGTTCCCGTCCCCTTTAAAGTAAATCACTTCTTCCCCGATTCTCAATCGGTCAGCCGGGACTTTTCCAAAATACGTGTCGTTCACAATAGGGCCAAGATCTTTGTGCTGATCTTCCTGAAATGGGATCACTATCGTTGTGAATGGCGAGGGTTTAAACATTCCCAGTATCCAGATACTGAGCAATCCCCTTTCCTTCGTCCAGGGATCCTGACCTGAGTTCACGATCTTGTTGTCAGATTGAAAAGCAACGACGTGAACCGAATCTTCAGGAGAAACACCTAATACCGATGCTATTTCTTTCGTGCTGAGTAACCGAATTTCTCGTTCAACCTCTACATCGAAATGGGTTCCGGAATAATTTACCAGGTGGATAGACTTCCTGAAAGATGCCTTTGACCTGTCCCTTGAAACCAGATCGAACGGTTCAGTGTCAATCGCCGATGGCGTATACCAATTCTCCAAATTGAATTCTGAGTCCTTCTTGAAGAAGATCGAGAATTGTCCTCCTTCAGGGCCAAGCCAAAACCGGTCTTCACCGCCGTACGGATTGAAATGATCCAGCTGTTTGCCCGAAGCAATGAGCTCCCTGTTAATCCAACCGTGACTCAAGCCATCGGGGTCGGTGAGGGTGCTTGTCATCACTCTGGCTTGCATGGAGGGAATGACAATGATCTGGGCTCCACCCGATGAATCTGACAGCACAACAACGTCAGTATGATAAGACAAGAATGACAGGTCGCTCCCGAATGTTGCTTGTTTTGATTCCATATTTTTCTCAAGATTGTTACAGGATATCATTAAAAGGAAAACCATGAACCCCTTCATATCCATCATAATATATTCTCCTCGTGCTTGACGCGTGGGTCCTGCCACTTGATGGCGACCAATCCCTCGTTCGCCTGCAGGCCTTTACTTGGAATAACATTGCCGGTTCGATGTAGGTATTCTTTGTGTTCTGCGGGTGTCTTTATGATTTGGTCTTTTTACCCTTTTCCAAAGTGTTCAATCGACAAAATGTGTGTTCACGTCTAAAGAACATTCCTTTTTTGACACCCTCACATAGAATAAAAAATTTCCTGCCTAAAACAAGGGGAATTGGATCTTTTGGTTAATTTTTTAATGAAAATTTTTGTGGATTTTGCGGCGCTAGCTAGTGTGCACTTTCCCCTTGTTTTTATAACTGGATCATGGTATGTTATCTAGCTGGATTCATGAAGTGTAAGATTCCCCGGAATTTGGAGTGCGGTGACTGTGTCACTGTACTCCACATGTAAAGTTATGTTTTCAAAAAACTTGAACTATTTATTTTTATAAAGCATCTTGATACTCTATGTCCAATAGCCCAGCGTTTAAGGTTCCTTATGATGAACCGGCATTCGCAGCTAAAGAGAGGGCAAGCGCTACCTTGCAGATTTACCGCATCAACCTGAGATTTAGACCATGTTGGTTCCTCTTTCGATGGCCGAGTTATAAATATTTCATAAGAAAATTTCTTGATTGATCTTAGAAACCTTACTATTTTGGATTGTTCGATCAGTCATATTACAGGTTTAATGGGAAAGGGGAGTAAAGAATGAATACTAATCTAACCCAAGCTCAGATAGACACGTATCAGCATGATGGGTGTCTTATTCTGGAGGAGTTTCTCACGGACGATGAGTTGAATGAAATGCGTACCGCCGTTGCTGAGGGAGTTTCGAAAATGGGCAAGCAGAAGATTGCCGGCGGTGGCAATAAAGACCTTGTAGAGGGTGATACGTATTATGATCGCGTATTTCTCCAGCGGCTGAATCTCTGGAGAATTAATGATACCATAAAGAAATATTTTCTGAACCCTCAGTTAGGTGAGATGCTTTGTAAATTGGCTGGAATAGACGGCATTCGTATCTGGCATGACCAGACCTTACAAAAACAGCCATGGGGCAACCCGACTGCGTGGCATTTGGATAATCCGTACTGGTCATTCCATTCACGAAATGCGCTTTCGATCTGGATTGCACTTGATGACGCAACTGTCCAGAACGGATGTTTGTACTATCTACCCGGATCCCACACGATGGCAAAGTATGATAACGTTGATATCGGGGAGAATATCAGTGATCTGTTCAAGTTTTATCCCGAATTCAGAACCATCGAGCCTATTGTCGCTACGATGAAAGCTGGAATGGCGGGTGTCCATAATGGACTCACGGCGCACGCAGCCGGTCCCAATATGACGCCCTATCCTAGGCGAGCCATGACCTGTGCTTACATGCCGAACGGTGCGAAATTCAATGGTCAACAAAATATTTTGTCAGACGAGCAAGTTGCGAGATTAAGCGTTGACGACGTCCTCGATGACGACGAACAGAATCCGCTGGTGTGGTCCAGAACATGAGGTTCAGTTAAATTGTGAAACCAAGGCCAGAACGATGAAGACGAAGATCCGAAATTATTAGCTACATCATCCAAGGCAAGCGAGTGCTTTTCCAATTGACGAATTGAGACGTTTTTAATGAACATTTAAAGCGCCAACAGTGGCAAGAAAATAGTTGATTTTTAGGTAATTTTTTTACATTTTGGCTAAGCGTATTGAAAAAATGTGATTCTGAAAAACTCATTAGGGGTTGGCAGCCAATCGGGTTACCGTCAGGCCTGTATTTTTGTTCTTCAAGGGGATGGACGAAGACAGGCTGTAAAAAAGGCTTTA
>JABAHQ010020089.1_pt2 | contig 16202 bp, 13 predicted proteins | sample 7062091 | NCBI WGS metagenome assembly JABAHQ01 (sample SAMN14534359, study PRJNA622989) | marine sediment metagenome | biome: marine biome [ENVO:00000428]; feature: marine pelagic biome [ENVO:01000023]; material: deep marine sediment [ENVO:00002113] | place: India: Gulf of Kutch | collected...
TAGTATACCACGGCTGAGTCCACATTCTTATATACTGTCTCATAAATTTGAGCCAGGTTGAAAGCTGCCTGTGCGGTGCCGGGACTATTCTTCCTCTCAGAAACGGTTTCCTTATAAATCTCAATGGCGTCTATATATTGCTGCTGTGCTTCATAATTTTCACCAATTTCGGTTTTAATGGAAGGAACGAAATCTTTGAAGCGCGGCGCGGTTAGCATTTTACGGAGAATTTTGTGCGACCCCTTGTATTTTCCCAATTCTGAGTATGAATCTGCTAGGTGAATGTTGGTTCTATACTCAACATCCAGCGATGGATCATAGTCCTCAACCTTTTTGAAATGCTCAATGGCACTTTCATAATCTTTTTGGATATAGAATGCTTCCCCCAAATTAAACTGCAAGAGCGCCCGATATTGATCATCAGGGTCTTTCTTCAGCGCTTTCTGGTAATATTCAATGGCGCTTTCGTAATCTTCATTGTCAAATTCAAACGAACCCAATTCAAAATAAGCTTCGGAATGAATCTTGGAATCATCACTATTATTGATGGCGTAGCGGAGGCGCTCATCGCCTTTTTCAAACTCATCCAGCCTCAACAAAACCTTCCCATACCATAGATTGGCTTCAGGAAAAAGCTTGCTGTCAGGATATTTTCCAAGGAATTGTTCCAGGTGTAATTTAGCTTGAGTGTATTCCTGCAGATAATACTCACTTTTACAGATATACAGCAGCGCATCATCCGCATATTTGCTCTGATCGCTATAAAGATCAATCAACTTCCAGCACTTTTCAATGGTCGTTTCAAAATACGTTTTGGCGCGTGACGGAACCTGAGTGCGATCCGGATTTTTCGAGATTTCCTTAATCCCTTCCTCATAATTTTTCTTAGCATTAAACAGGGTATTGTAATAGGCGCAGCCGAAGAGCAATGAAAGGATGACGATGCACTCAACTGTTAAGGAATATAAATGCTTCATTTATTAGTGCTTTTACTCAATCTTGAAATAAACTCCCCAATTATTCTCTTAGCTCCGAAAACTCAATGATTCAATTAGCCATAAATGCCATAAAAGTGCTTGTTAAGTCACCATGAGCATGTCGAAGGGTGCCATACTTCCTTACGAGATCGTAGCAGATCAATTTTGCTTAATATGACACCTATTTATCATTCTTGATCTGATTTTCAAACCTAAATATCTAGTCAAATAATATATCTAATTTTAAACCAAAGATTTAAACGAATAAACATCCTTTGAAGTTCTGTCCTACCGCTTCATGATTTTGTCCAACTCGACTACCAGTTGTGGAAGATATAGATCTACGCTGGTTTGGATACTCTCGTCGGCATAATCGGATAAGGGAGTTTTCTCCGGATTTATCTCAATCAGATAAGCACCGTTCCCCTTTGCCATGTATGATAATGAGGCGGCAGGTTCCACAGTGGAAGATGTTCCCACGGCGAAAAATATGTCAGCACTTGCAGAAAACTCCTGCGCTTCTCTGATCACATCCTGAGGCAGCAGCTCCCCAAACCAGACCACGTCGGGACGGATCATTCCATTGCAATCGGGACATCGGGGAATATTATCTTGGTCAATATGTTCATTCTCGAAAAGACGGGAGCAGTCCAAACATTTGTTGCGCATAATGTTCCCGTGCAGCTCCAACACTTTGCGGGAACCAGCCAATTGATGCAGATTGTCCACATTTTGGGTGATTAGAGCAAAATCCGGGAAAAAGCCTTCCACATCCACCAGGGCATAGTGTCCCAAATTGGGCTTTACTTTGCGGATTAACTCCCTGCGCCAATTATACCACTCCCACACCAGTTCGGGATTATTCAGAAAGGCGTCTACATTGGCTAATTCCTGTGGATTAAATTTATCCCACAAGCCATCCTTGCCGCGAAAAGTAGGTACGCCGCTGGGAGCGCTCATGCCTGCGCCAGTCAAAACACCGACCGTAGTAGCGGACTTCACACGTTCAATGAATCTCTCAGAAAAGCTGATGTTTTCCATGACTTCCATAAACATAATATGAATTGCTGAGATGCGCAAGTGCAAAGGTTTTCCCCTCAAGATTTGGGATTCCTGCCTTCACCAAAGTTCCGGCAGGCAGGTCGGATTGCGGATTTGGGATTTCAAAAAGACTGAGACACTGCCAACCGCTATTGCCAACTATCTTTCAAATTTATTGCTTATTTAGAAAAAATTCCATGTCCTGAAGCGGAAGGTAATTTATTTGTAAATGGGAGGATTTTTGATGGGAGCAATTACTCCTGTTAAGATCAACGCACATCCTGCATCTCTGCTGGAGGAGGTGCAACACGCCATTCGACTTCGCCATTACAGCATCCGCACCGAGGAAGCCTACCTGAATTGGATCAAGCGGTTCTATTAGGTTTCATGACAAAAAGCACCTTGAGGAGACGGGCTGGGGGAAATCCAGCGGTTTTTATCTCACCGGGCAGTGGAGCAGAATGTTTCAGGCTCCACGCAGAACCAATCATTACGCGCAATCGTCTTTCTCTACAACCATGTGCTCAATATAGAACTTCCCGAATTTGACAAAATTGTTTGGCCAAAAAAGCCTAAGAAATTACCGGTATTATTTAGCGAGGCAGAGGTAAAAGCGGTTTTAACCAGCTATCAGGCAATCACCGGATTATGGTCAAACCTGCTTTATGGCACCCGGTTACGGTTGATTGAATGTTTACGTTTGCGAGTAAAGGATATCGATTTTATTGACAGCGTCATCACCCAAATTTTTGGAATATCTACTTTGACATGCAGGAAAAAGTTAAATTAAGTTTCGATCAACAAGGTATTTCAATTCCCATTCCACAACGGGAGGTACACTTGTATCAAACCAATTGATTTGATTTTAAAAGACAGCTATATAGAAAATTCTATATAGTTGTCCAGTTTTCGGTTTCGTCTTTTAACAAAATGTATTATTCTAAGGCAGTGATTTGAATAATTTGATTAGGGAGCCATGCTATGAATGCATCATTGCCTGATAAAAAAACGATGTACAATGCGCTACTTGAGAAGGACAGCCACTTTGATGGCATATTTTTCGTTGGGGTAAAAACGACCGGAATATTTTGCCGCCCCACCTGCACCGCCCGAAAACCGAAGCTAAAAAATATTGAGTTTTTCTCTTCCACAAAAGAAGCGCTTCTTAATGGATACAGGCCGTGTAAATTATGCAGCCCAATGGGCAGGAATGGAGATTGGCCCAAATGGCTGAAGCCAGTTCTTGAGGAGATTAGCAACAATCCTGAAATCCGGCTTAAAGATGCTGATTTAAGGAATTGGGGAATCGATCCTGTTCGGGTGAGACGCTGGTTTAAGAAAAATCATGGGATGACGTTTCAATCCTACCAGCGCGCATTGAGAATTAGCAATGCGTTTGGCAGAATCAAATATGGCGAGAAAGTGATTGAAGCAGCCTATGAATCCGGCTATGAATCATTAAGCGGTTTTACCGATTCATTCAAAAAGGCGACCGGATTTTCACCCATCAAAAGCAGGGAAAAGAATATGATTACCATTACCAGAATATTAACACCCATCGGGCCGATGCTTGCAGGCGCCACTGAAAAAGGAATCTGTCTTTTCGAATTTATTGACCGGAGAATGCTGGAAACACAGTTAAGCCGAATACGAAAAATATTTAAAGCCGAACTCATATCCGGTTCAAACAAACATTTTGATATTTTATACGAACAAATCGAAGAATATTTCGCAGGTAGGAGGAAAGAATTTACCTTCCCGCTAGTTATCGATGGAACTCCCTTCCAGGAAAAGGTGTGGAAAGCGCTGCTAAAAATTCCATACGCAGAAACGCGTTCCTACAAAGATCAGGCAGTGATGATCGGCAGTCCTAAGGCGGTTCGGGCGGTGGCAAATGCCAATGGCGATAACCGCATTGCCATCATTATCCCCTGCCACCGGGTGATTGGTGCAAACGGAAAGTTAGTTGGATACGGGGGTGGTCTATGGCGCAAAAAGTATTTGTTAAATCTTGAGAAAGAAAATTCCAATTAATTGATCCAGCCTTAAACTCCATCATTTTGGGCATCTCAACTAATACACTTGTTCAGAGCTCCCAACTGTTTTTAATTGAGCTTTAAAAAATAATCTTGATTTTTTATATTTCAATCGGTCTTAATAACAAAACACAAAATGAATTTGGAGGAGATTTTGACATGCACGAAAAAAGCATTCAATTACTGAACAAAGCCGTAGCTGATGAATTGCATGCTGTTCATCAATATATGTACTTTCATTTTCTTTGTGATGATCAGGGGCTTGATTTACTGGCAGGTTTATTTAAAAAGACCGCCATTGAAGAGATGACCCATATCGAAAAGTTATCTGAAAGAATTCTATTCCTGAAGGGCGATGTAGAAATGAAAGCGGCGCATGAGGTATCCCAAATTCACGATGTGAAAAAAATGCTGGAAATGGCTTCTAAAATGGAGCAGGATAGCGCCAAAGAATACAACGAATGGGCAAATGAATGTGCCGCCAATGCCGACGCCATCTCCAAACAACTATTCGAAGAATTAGTCGCTGACGAAGAACGGCATTATGACCAGTATGACACCGAGGTAGAGCATTTGAACCAGTTCGGAAATAATTACTTAGCGTTACAGTCTATTGAAAGAAGCAAGAATATTTCCGATTCAGCAGAAGAATAGACTAAGCCCTATAAGTGATTAAAAAGTCGTGTCTATAGACATATGGTCGAATTAAAAGAAAAAAACGATATAGAACCGATATGTCCGCATTGCTCTCTTCCGCTGGCTGAAGGGTGGTTCCGTGAACTTCGAGGATTTTTCGGCAAGCGTTACGTCTATTTTTGCTCCAAATGCCACAAAGTCCTTGGTGTAACCCATGGCAAGGGTTTTTTCGTGGGATAAATTCGACATATCGGCTTTTGAACACAAAGCCGATTTAATCACTTAATTTAGTTTGATAAAGAAAACTCGACGGTTGTTTGATGGCAGATCCAAAAACCGATCATAATGTATTGCAGCTTTCCCATTTTACCATTGAGCAGTCGCCGGATGCGATATTTTGGATCGATTCCGAAGCAATCATTCATCGAGTGAATAAAGCTGCTATTGAAATGTTTGGCTACTCCGAAGAAGAACTGATCGGTAAAAAGACCTACCAATTCCACCCCCAAGAAAACGAGAAAGGCTGGCGCAAACGGTGGAATAAATTAAAAACCGAAAGAATGATCAGCTTCAAAAAGTACCAGCCTACCAAAGACGGGCGCTGGCTTCAAATTGAGATCACCCAAAACCTGATTGAATTCGAAGGCGAAGAATATAGTTGCAGTTTTATCAGGAATATTACCGAACGGCAGCAATCCCAAGATGCTCTGAGGGAAAGTGAAGAACAGTATCGCAATCTGGTCGAAATGGCTAATGATGGAATCATCATTGTACAGGATAACCTGGTAAAATATATCAATCCCCGCTTCAAAAAGATATTTGGATTTGCCGAAGATGATATGCTGGAAATTCCACTGACAGATTTAATCCACCCAGATGCACTTAATCAGACTATGGATCAATTTAAACGCCATTTGCAAGGTAAGGACATTCCTTCAATGTACGAATCTGCTTTGATTCACAGTGATAGTCATAAAGTCCCGGTTGAATTTAATGTGGGTTTGATTCCCTGGAAAGGTAAGCCAGCATTTGTTATAGAGATCCGCGATATTACGGATAGAAAGATGTCGGAAAAAACATTAAAGGAAAGTGAGGAGAAGTATCGCAATCTGGTCGAAATGGCAAATGACGGCATTATTATCATTCAAGATAAGATCATTAAATACGTCAACCCTCGTTTTAAAGAAATCGCCGGATATGTGCCTGAAGATATTCTCAATCTTCCCTTCGCGGATTATGTCCATAAGGATACACTTTCCACAACCATGGAGCGCTATGGAAATCACCTAAAGGGAAAAGATATTCCGTCTATGTACGAATCCGCTCTGATTCACAAAAACGGAAAAAAAGTTCCTGTTGAATTTAATGTGGGTGAAATGCCCTGGCAAGATAATCCGGCCCTCATCGTTGAAATTCGGGATATTACTAAACGCAAGCAGGCAGAGGAAGATTTAAAAAAGGCTCTTCAGGAAGTGGAACGGTTAAAAAACCGTCTTCAGGAAGAAAATATTTATTTGCAGCAGGAAATTAAATTAACCTACAATTTTGAAGAGATCATCAGTCAAAATAAAGAATTTAAAAAAGTTTTGGGGAAAGTGGAGCAGGTCGCATCCACAGATGCCACGGTGCTGATATTGGGAGAAACCGGAACCGGCAAGGAATTGATTGCCCGCGCAGTACACCACATCAGTGCTCGCAGAGATAGGCCTTTGGTTAAAGTCAATTGTGCTGCCCTGCCCCCAAATCTCATCGAAAGTGAATTATTCGGACATGAAAGAGGTGCATTTACAGGAGCGTTGGCTCGTAAAATTGGTCGGTTCGAATTGGCAGATAAAGGCACCATTTTTTTGGATGAGATTGGTGACCTGCCCATGGAACTACAAGTAAAACTGCTCAGGGTATTGCAGGAAGGAGAATTTGAACGGTTGGGAAATCCTAAAAGTATTAAAGTAGATGTACGTGTTATCACTGCCACCAATCGTGGTCTGGTTAAGCTTGTTGAAAATGGGAAATTCCGTGAAGATTTGTATTACCGCTTGAATGTTTTTCCAATCAGGATTCCGCCTTTACGGGAACGCAGAGATGATATTCCTTTACTGGTTAACCATTTCATTCTAAAGTATGGCAAAAAAGTTGGGAAGAAATTCAAATCCATCCCCCACAAAGTAATGGAGTCCCTCCTGAATTATCACTGGCCTGGAAATATCCGTGAATTGGAAAATATTATTGAACGAGCCGTTATCCTGAGTCCAAAAGATCATATTGAGTTGAGAGATTGGCTGCGACAAAAAGAGGAGGTACCTGTTGAGGATTCAACTATTTCAACATTAGAAGAAGCTGAGAAAAAGCATATTTTGAAAGCATTAGAATTGACCAAATGGAGAGTCAGTGGAGAAAAAGGAGCTGCAAGAATATTGGGAATGAATGATCAAACTTTGGTTTCGAGGATGAAGAAATTACACATCCGGCGGTGAAGATATTTTTTCAACCGTCTATTTGGATACATTTACCACTCTTTTTCAGAGGACTTAAAAAATGAATATGATTATATCTTTAACTCGGTACAAGATAACAAATTTCATCAATTGGTAGGAGAGGCATCTTGCCGCGAACACTTAGTAATTCATCGCTGGAAGCGACTCCTGCCCTCGGTATAGTCATAAATAGATTTTTTGTCTGCAGCTTCAGAGATGAACAGCTTTGTTATAAATCGTTGATTTTTCTATATAATCCCATTTTGCTGATTAATGACATAATCATCAAAATAAATTTTGAGACCAATTTTGATTTGTCCTGGTTCGATCTCACTCAACATGACTTAACCTGCTTTAAATTTATGATATATCATAAATTATTCTATATTTAATAACTACTGTCCTTCAAAATCTACAGCTTCTCAAATATGAATTTTTACTAAGTTGTTTATTTTCCGCTAATTGAAGTGACTTCCGGTTATTCCTGGCACATAGTTTGAACATTTTTGGAGCAGGACAATAAACAGGTAGATGAAGATGGTACAATTTCCTTTAAATGATCATGAATCCCACTTTATGGAAAAGAAACTTTCCATATTCAACTACAAATCATCAGAATCATTAAAAAATGAAATACGCAAATCAATTTCTGATTATGGTAAAATGGGTTGTAATCTGATTAACATATCCAGTAAAGGGCAATTCATCCATTTAGAATTCGAGCATAAAAAATAAATAAATTCGGGAAAAAAATATGATGTCTCGTAATATTGATTTTAGAAAAGAAGTGCTGAATAGTAGAAAACCGGTCTTAGTTGAAATTTGGGCAGAGTGGTGTGGAGCTTGTCATATTATGACGCCAATTATGAAAAAGTTGGCAAAAAAGTATCAAAATATTGTTAAATTTATAAAATTAGATTTTAACTCAAATAAGGATATTGAAAAAAAATATGGTGTAAACGAGCCTCCTATGATTCTATTTTTCAACCATGGGAAACTAGTAGATCAGATTTCGGGTATGGTTCCTCATAGTATCATTATTGAAAAAATAAATGACTTACTTCAATCAGAAAAAGGGGATATTAATGCTACTCAAAATAAAAACTAAATTTTTGCTACCTTTTGTGATTGTTTTCACTTCGTTCTCATACGCACAAGAATCGATTACGCTCACGCTTGAAAGAAGTGTGGATCTGGCATTAAAACAAAATCCGGAATTACAGATTGCCACAAAAGAGGTACTAAAAGCCAAAGCAGGCGTTTTGGAAGCTTANNTACCGCAATTGGATGCCTACGCAAATCTGGATCATAACTGGGAAATTCAGACCAGTCGCATTCCCAATTTTCTGAAACCGATGTTAGCGCCTCTGGCCGGAACAATACCCGGCATCGATCAGATGCCTGATTTTGTTGATATTGCGTTCGGACTGGAAAATACCCTGAGAACCGGAGCTACCGTCACTCAGCCACTCTTTTTGGGAGGAGCCGGAATTGCCGGCATTCAAGTCGCCAAAGCCTCCAGAAGAGCGTCGGAAGAAAACCTAAGATTGCAAAAACAAAACTTAATCTTAGAATCCAGCACGGCTTTTTATTCCTGTTTATTAGCCGAGGAACTGGTGACCGTGCAGGAGGAAGCATTGGATGAAGCCAAAGCAAATATGGAAGTGGTTACTAAAAGATATAATGTAGGCACGGCCTCGGGCTTCGACAAAATGCGCGCTGAGGTGGACGTAGCCAATCTGGAACCGGATGTGATTGCTGCGCGCAACAATTACCAATCTGCACTAACTCAACTTAGAACGATTCTCGGACTGGATCGGGACACCCAAATCGATATATCGGGAGAATTTCATTATGAGGAAGATGAGTTTGGGCTGATGGCTTTAACTGAATTACAGGAATTGGCCCTCTCGATGCGACCTGAAGTGAATGCGTTGATGGAACAAAAGTATATCGCCTCAAAAGGTGTCACCATTGCCCGAAGTAATTTTCTGCCCAAGCTGTTTTTTCAAACCGATTATTCCTATCTGGCGATGCGCGATAACTTCAGCTTCCGTCCGGACGATTTCAGCAAGGGATTCACCTCCTCCCTCAATTTGCAGGTGCCTTTGTTCCATGGATTTAAAAACAGCAAACAGTACCAGAAAGCAAAGCTGGATCATAAAATGATGCTGGATACTGAGAAACAATTACGCGACGGAATTGCAGCCGAAGTGGAAGTGGCTTATAACAATTTTCAGGAAGCACAGCAGAAGTTCTTATCGGCACAAAAGACGGTTGCCTTGGCAGAAGAAGCCTTGCGACTGGCAAATCTAATGTATGAAGAAGGCACCAATACTCAGCTTGATGTGTTGAATTCCCGGCTGGCATTAACCCGAGCCAAAATGAGTTATGCCACTTCCCTGTTTGAATACCAAGTAGCAAGATACCAACTGCGGAAGGTTACCGGGCAGTTGGAAGGGGTTATTTGATCATGAAATATTCCATATTAAATACTTCTAAAATCCCCCTTAATCCCCGTTTAACAAAGCGGCAAATGGAGGGATCAGAGGTCGAACATCTAATAGGAGTAACAAAATGAAACGCTTCTTTAAAATATACCTTCTCATAGCGATAGCAGGATTTGCTCTAATGAGCTGCGGATCGAACGAAACAAACTCAAATGAAAACACCGAAAAAATTCCGGTGGAGATAATCACAGTGGATGTGGGCGATTTAATCCAGTCGGTCAATTACAATGGGGATATCGAAGCGGAATATGAGGTCAAGGTTTTCTCAAAAATCCCGGATCGCATCGAGAAATTTTATGTGGACGAGGGCGATTTTGTTCGCAAGGGAAATCCAATCGCCAAAATTATCGCTACCACTATTGAACAATCAGTTCGTCAGACAGAGGCAGCGCTGGTTGCCTCAAAAGCTCAGGAGGCCAATCTCAAGGTTGAATATGAACGCGCCAAGAGATTATACAGTGAAAATGCCATGAGTAAGCAGCAGTATGACGCTATTCAAACGCAGTATGAGGCGGCGCAGGCACAGGTGGAGCAAGCCCAAGCTTCCCTTGCCAGTGCCAGAAGTCAATTGGATGACGCACTGGTAACAGCTTCAATTTCGGGCATTATCGGTAAGCGTTATGATGATGAAGGCGATATGGCCAATCCAGCACAGCCGTTGGTCACTATCGTGCAAATGGACCGGGTAAAAATCACCTTCGACGTAACCGAAGTAGATCTGGGGAAAATCAAAATCGGACAGAATGCAGTTATTAAAGTTAAAAGTTATCCCGATCAGCAGTTCAAAGGAAAGGTCGTGAAAGTCAGTCCGGTTCTGGATCCGCTCACACGCATGGCTGAAGTCGAAGTTTTAATTGACAATGCCGATCACCTCCTGAAACCCGGTATGTTTGCGCAGGTGGAAGTTACTACCGGAAAGATCGAACAGAAAATTATCGTCCCCCGATTCGCAGCGATTGAGAGTACCACCCTTGAAGACATCAATGGCGAAGATCAGGTGGTCAAAAATTACTTCGTGTTTGTTGTAGACAGCAATAAAGCCATACAGCGTGAACTGGATGTAATCTACGCGAATCATAAATATCTGGCGGTTAACTCCGGTATTGAAGTCGGGGAGAAATTGGTGACATTGGGACAAAATCTACTTCGCGACGGATCGCCAATAATGATTGTTAACGAGGAACCGCAAGTCATAGGAAAGGAGGAAAGACAATGAAAATTACCCAAACAGCCATCAAACGTGGCGTAACCTTTTTGATGATCTATCTAATCGCCCTCGGGTTTGGTCTATTCTCACTAGCTCGTCTAAATCTAGACCTCTACCCTGAACTTGAATTTCCATTTATCGCCATTGTCACTCAATACACCGGAGTAAGCCCCTTCGATATTGAAACCGTCGTTACCCGCCCAATTGAGGAGACGGTGGCTTCGGTTAAGAATGTGAAAAAAGTATCCTCAACATCCTCGCAGGGATTGTCCATGATCATGCTTGAGTTTGAGTGGGGTACTGACATCGATCAGGCAAAAATTGATGTGCGGGACAATCTGGATTTTGTCAAAGAATATCTACCTGAAGACATTACCGAACCGCTCATATTCGCTTTTGATCCCTCAAACCAACCCATTCTATATATGACAGTTGTTTCCGAAATACATGGGCAGGCGGAATTGCGCCGTATCTCGGAGCGAGATATCGAGCCGCGCATCGAGCGAATTCCCGGCGTAGCGGCTGCGTTCACCATCGGCGGGATGCGTAGAGAAATCAAAGTGCTGGCTGATCCGGCAAAGCTTAAAGCCACTCACTTGTCCATTCAGCAAATTGCTGCGGCGTTACAAATGAACAATTTGCAGGTTCCTTCCGGGTGGATTGATGATGAAAAGCAGGAATTCACCATTCAAACCATGGGTGAATACACCACCATCGAAGAGATTGAAAATACCAATGTGGCGACGATCAACGGCTCGATCATCAGGATAAAAGATGTGGCAACGGTCTTAGACGGTTTTGCCGAACAGCGTCAAAAGGTTTGGACAAACAACAAACCGGCGGTCTTCCTCATGTTGCAAAAACAATCGGATGCAAACACCGTGAATGTATGCGAAAATGTGATTGACCGTCTCCCCCAAATTCAGGAGATTCTGCCCCGCGGAGTTAAGATTGAAATATTTTATGACGCCGCTACATTCATCAACCGCTCTATGGCAAATTTAGGCAATACTGCCATTCAAGCCATCGCACTGGCGTTTTTGGTGCTGTTATTCTTCTTGAGAAATTTTCGCAGTTCACTGATTGTGGCGATTTCAATCCCAATATCAATCATTGTAACCTTCGCTGTGATGGATCAAGCCGGGCTAACCCTGAACATTATCTCCATGGCGGGATTGGCATTAGCTGTAGGACTTTTGGTAGATAATTCCATCGTGGTTCTGGAAAATATTTTTCGCCACCGGCAAACCGGGAAAGAAATTAAGGATGCAGCCTATAAAGGCGCGAAAGAGGTTGCCATGGCAATCACCGCTTCTACCCTCACCACGTTATCAGTGTTTATTCCGGTGTTGTTTGTGCCGGGTCTTGCCGGTCAGCTTTTTAATGAGATGGTGGTAACCATTTGCTTTTCTCTCTCCGTCTCGCTCCTGATCGCCCTGACCCTGATCCCGCTGCTGGCTTCCAGATTTCTGTACTTCAAAGAAGCGATGAAGAGTAAGAAGTGGTTCAGCAGAATCGGAGAAAAAATCACTAACTGGCTAAATAGTTTAAGCTCGAATTATTCAACTGCATTAAACTGGTCCCTCAATCATCGCAAAACGGTGATTGCCATTACCACCGCTCTTTTTATCACTTCAATTATTGTTCTGGTAAATTTGGGTGGTGAATTTTTGCCGGAGTCGGATATGGGATTCGTCTCTATAGCTATTGACCGCTCACCGGGCACCAGCCTTGAATCCATGCAGAAAAGCACCGCGCAAATTGTTGATATCATTTTGGCAAATGTGCCGGAAGCGGAAGCGGTCTTTTCCAACTTCGGTCAGGGCGAAGGCGTTATGGCCATTTTCTCTTCACAGGCATCCAACGAAGGCGATATCACCCTTCGCTTGAAGCCGCTTAGCGAGCGGGACCGAAGTATGTTTGAAATTCAGGATGAGTTGCGGGAGCGGTTTAAGACTCTGCCGGATATGAATATCCGTTTTGAAGATCGCGGCGCCACAGCAATTTTTGGCGCCGGCGGCGATATTGTCGCTGAAATCTTTGGGCACGATTTGGAGCAATCGCAGGTGATCGCTAATGAGATTATCAAACGGGTGGAAAAGACTGAAGGCATTGTGCATGTGGAAACCAACATACAGGAACTCACCCCGGAGCTGCGCATCAATCTGGACCGGCAGCGCATCGCCGATCTGGGATTGAGTACTTCGCAGGTGGGGGATGTGATCAGCACCAGCGTGCTGGGCAAAGCAGTGACCCAATATCGCGAGGGCGGTGATGAATATGACATACGGGTACAATTAATTAAAGAAGCCCGAACCAACAAAGCGGATGTCGAAAATATTCTGATTACCACTCCCATCGGCAGTCAGATACCCCTGAAGGCAATGGCAGATGTGGAATACAGCAAAGCGCCCTCTGAGATTAACCGCGAGGATCAGGAACGGCTGGTGACGGTGAACATGGATGTTTCCGGGCGGGACCTCAGCAGCGTTACCGGCGATGTGGCAAATGTGTTGAGTCAAATATCCGTTCCCAGTGATTTCCGTCTGGAGATCGGCGGTGTAGCGGAGGAGCAGCAGGAATCCTTCATGTATCTGGGATTAGCCCTGTTGGTGGCAATGATCCTCACTTATATGGTGATGGCGTCGCAGTTTGAATCGCTGGTGGATCCCTTCATCATTATTTTCACCATTCCCCTATCCTTTGTCGGCGTGGCGCTATCGTTGCTCATAACCGGCACCGACCTGAGCGTGATGGCGCTGGTGGGCATGGTGATGCTGGTAGGAATTGTGGTGAACAACAGCATCGTGCTGGTGGATTACATTAACCAGTGCCGGGAACAAGGCATGGAAATGTTTGAAGCCGTTCTGGAAGGCGGCAAAGTGCGCATGCGTCCGGTGCTGATGACTGCTTTGACCACCATTCTGGCAATGTCGCCGCTGGCAATGGGTTTCGGAGAGAGCGGCGAAAACTGGGCGCCCATGGCCCGGTCCGTGATGGGCGGTCTGGCAGCCGGCGCTTTTTTTACCCTGATGGTGGTGCCGATCATTTACATGATTTTTGAAAAATTTGCCGAAAAAGTCCGACGATGGGTTAAGAAGATTGTTACCAGAGGTGAGAAAGGATTGGCGGCGGAGAGGGGGTGAGTTTATTAATTAGATAACTCTTAAACAATTATAACATTTTTCTTGACTATTTTTTTATTCCTATATTATTAAGAGACTATGTTATATTCTAAATATTTAAGATTAAATATGGCTAAAGCCATCTCACTAATAATTCTCCTGGTACTATTGTTAAACTCGAGTTGTATTATTGACAAAAATCCAGTTATCCCAAATGAAGTGGGAACCTATGAAATAGCTTTTCTAAGATTCAATCAAGATTTTCAAACAAATTCGCTATCAGATATTTATCTCATAAGCTCAAACGATAACAAAGAAAGAAAGTTGATTTCAAATGTTATTAGTAGCAAAATAGAGTGTTCTCCAAATAAAGATAAAATTGCTTTTAACGATATTGTGAATTCCCTCTTAGATATATTTATAATTAATATTGATGGGACAAATGTTCAACAATTAACACAAAACGCAGGAAATAACTTTCTTGGTTCATGGTCTTCAGATGGCAGTAAAATTGTATACTGGTCAAATCAAGATGGTGTCTCGCATATAAATGAATCTATTTTTTTTATTGACTTAAGTAGCAATAGTAAAACTCGGGTTACTGCCAACTCAGCAACAAATATCCAACCATCATTTTCGCCGGATGGTGAAAAAATTGTATTCATTTCAGATCAGGATAATTTACAAACTCAATTTGATATTTATGTAGTTGATGTAGATGGTAACAATCAAACTAGATTGACAAATGATTTTGGTAATAATTATTATCCTAGTTGGTCACCTGATGGAGACAAAATTCTTTTCCAATCAAATGTTTCCAGCAATTTAGACATTTATACTATGAATCCCGATGGAAGTCAAAAATTAAACATTACGAACCATCCAGGAAGCGATTCATCACCTTCTTGGTCTCCAGATGGCAACAAGATATTATTTACATCAAATAGAGACGGAAAATCTGAAATATATACCGTCAATTCAGACGGGACACAACCTAAGAGATTAACCCATAATCCATACACAGATATTTCGCCTGTATGGTCGCCCGCTGGAAGCAAAATCGTTTATTCAAGTTTTGAAGAAAATAATTATGAACTTTTTATTATGCTTAGTGACGGTAGTAAGGATTTTAGACTGACTTATAATAGAAGATGGGATATGAGCCCAGTTTGGTTAACAACAAATTAATTTTTGAAGCTGTAAACGTAAATCATTTGAATAAATTCCTTTCAAAATTTCTTTCTGTTTTGGAAACCGCAGAGCAAAACCCCAAGCTCATCCCACCGGATAAAATTGCCATTAAACCCGCACCGGGCAAATGGTCGGCAAAAGAAATTTTAGGGCACCTCATTGATTCGGCAATTGTCAATTCGCAGCGCTTTCTCAATGCCCAAACTCAGGATCATTTGCTTTTCTCAGGCTATCCGCAAAATCAATATGTGGAGCTACAGAAATATCAAGAGCAGGAATGGGAGCAGCTAATCCAAATCTGGAAACAAATCAATATTCATCTCAAAGAAATTGTAGAGCGCATTCCGCAAAATGTGTTGGACAAACCGCATCACAAACATAATTTTCATGAGATCACCTCACGCCTCGTTACCGCTGAAGAACTGGTTCCGACAAGTCACATTAGCGTCAACTTAAAATAAAGAAAAATGATAAAGTCATTAACTCAGCAAAGTGAAATTATATAGAAATTCAATGATTTGTAATGGGGCTATCCAAAAAGTCGAACAAAACTTGAATGTGTCGTGTTGGGCTTGCCTGCCTTCGCCGAAGTGAAGCTTTTGGCTTCGCGCAGGCAGGTCGAAACACTTGATAATCTTACATTATGAACATCCTTCGACAGGCTCAGGATGACTTGAAATGGACTTTTTGGACAGCCCCGCTTATTCAAAAAACACAGAGTTTTTACCTCGTGCTGAGTTAAGGACATAATCATATAAAAAAATTATGCTAACTAATTAACATCTCGTCCCTAAAGGGACTTTTACAATTTTTGGAATTTTATTTATCTATAAACATTCCGTCCCTATGGGACTAATTTTGTTATTAATTAACATTAACAAATATTTTAAGCACCGTTAGGTGCGACATGTTTATAGTTTATAGCAAAATATTCTCCATCATTTTTAAGTGCCGTTAGGTACGAAATGTAAATTATTATACGATTATGTCATTAGCTCAGAATGA
>JABAHQ010004641.1_pt1 | contig 16187 bp, 11 predicted proteins | sample 7062091 | NCBI WGS metagenome assembly JABAHQ01 (sample SAMN14534359, study PRJNA622989) | marine sediment metagenome | biome: marine biome [ENVO:00000428]; feature: marine pelagic biome [ENVO:01000023]; material: deep marine sediment [ENVO:00002113] | place: India: Gulf of Kutch | collected...
AAAAAAAGAAAGTCAACATTTTAAATGAATACTCCAACTATTGATGGAAGGGAGAAAGGAAAGGGGAAGAGCACAGGGTTAGGAACAGATCTCCCCCTCATCACTGTAATCATAGTCCAATTACGCATTTTCTCTCAAGGCTAATCTGCAATATCTTGTCAATTAGCCCTCCCGCATGTTTGGAAAGTTGGGGGTTCTGTTCTATGTTTCCTCTTGGATCTAAGATCCTCATGACCAGGTTAAGGGCCTCTCTTCTTTAGGTAAAGCGTTCGAAACCTTTGAAAATCTTCCTCAAATTTCTGCCTAACTGTTCGAGGGTTTCTCTTGATCCTTTAGCTCCCATCATATTATGTATCCCAAGTGAAGATGAATAAATCTCCTTAGAATAGGTCACTTTTCCTCCTATTAAGAACCTCGGCTTAAATAAGAAATAATTGTACGGTGGGCTGTAAGTAACATCTTACTCTGTCAGCAGATTCTAAAAGAGGAATCTTATGAATAGTGACGTTTGGCAGCCAATACTTGGATTACTGAGCATCTTCTGGTGGCCACTAGCCCTTATCGTGATGTACCTCTTGAAAAGGTGGTTACCTCCCTCGCAGGATCGATCCGCTACGATTCGAGGGCTTGGCTACGTGGTGATCTTTTGGGTTGGACGAACGATTGGCACCTTGATGGGTGGACTTTCTTCTACGACCGAAGGCGCAGGCGGGGGCATGCAAGAGCTGGGGATTCTTCTTCTTACCCTTCCAATTGCCCTTTTGTGGGTCTTTTTTGCGTTTCGAAAGATCGAAGGGGCAACCTGGAGAGGACTGGGTTGGAACGTCTCCCATGTGAAACGAGAAGTAGGGTGGGGCATCCTCTTAGGCTTGGGTCTTTTTCTTTTACTTGAGTTCAATTTGGTATTCACCCAACTGCCACTTTTTGATGCCACTGCTGTGAGCATATTTGCTCTCTTTCTCATGAGTTTTGGGGTAGCTTCTTGGCAAGAGGAAAACCTCTACCGTGGGTTCCTTCAACCAAAGCTTGAGACGCAGATCGGGGATCGTGGGGCAATTGTTACCCAAGCTGTGCTTTTCTCGGTTGCTCATATTGGATACTGGTCATTTACCACTCTAATGGTCTTTCTTTTGAACCTCCTTTTGGTGGGGGTTATGGGCGTCATTCTCGGGTATTACCGACAACGATATACTTCCGTGATAGCCCCTTTTCTCGCTCATGGACTTGTTGATTTCCTACCCGTTTTCTGGTAACCTAATATTGCTTCAGTTTGGCACTCTCTACCATATTTATAAAGGATACTTGTAAAAAATGGTGTAACGTTTGGAACAGATGGAAAAAGATGGACACTCAGAAAATGCTTGAAACGATGGCTTCCTCTTTTCAACGACAAATTGACAAAGACTATTCCTGCAACATTCAACTACATATTGAAGATACTAAGGAACTGTATTCGATTAAAGTAGAAAAGGGGGAGGTACAAGTCACCAAACGTCCTATTTCCCACGTTAATGGGGAGCTAACAACTACTTCTGGTATTTTGAATAACATTTTCAGCGGTAAAATGACCGCCTTTACGGCGGCAAGTAAAGAACATGTATCAGACTCAGCACCATTAGATTGGAAGCTTACCTCAGGCTACTCGCCAGAGACAGTTGCAGATCTCTATTTTTTCCTTATGCACTTTTTTAACACCACTAACCCAGAAAAAATCAAGTTAGGTGAAGAATACTCTCGACTGGTACACGGTGGGCATGCTATCCCTTTATACTATCATCCAGGATTTCGAAGTGCATGGTACATGATAAAGAAAGGGGAAAAACTCAATGAACAAGGAGACACTAATCCCTTCCCGCAGGCGATGGTCATCATTAAAGGAAGGGGCCTTGCCAAAATTGGCGAACAAACCGTACAAATCACCTCGAATGAATCCTACTACATTCCACCCCATGCTGATCATGTTATCTGGACAGAAAGTGAGGGTCCTCTAGTTCTAATTTGGCTTGCTTGGGGAGAAGGTGCATAGTCAGGGTCTTTCCTTCTTTAGAATCAAAAGATGTAAGGCTTCCCTATTTAAGAAATTTAAGCTATCTTTACAAGATAATAAATGTTCGATCCTTTCTGTGGCTAGTACAAGGGACGAAAAGAAGTTGAGAGATTTGTAAATGAACAAATGAATTCGTAGTCTGTACTACAGGTGAACTACGTATGTTTTTATCTCCTTCTATAGGTAACATAAAAAGAACTCCTCCCCTAGGGCATAGAAACCTATCGCTTCGACCTACTCACTTTTAATCTTTTGATTAGGTAATTGAAATGAACCGAAACAGCGAGAAAATTGAGATCTATGGGGCTAAGGAACATAATCTCAAGAACCTAGACATAGAGATCCCCAAACGTCAGCTAGTGGTAGTCGCTGGCCCCAGCGGTTCTGGCAAATCAAGTCTAGCTTTTGACATTCTTTACACCGAAGGCAGGAGACGATACGTCGAATCGCTCTCTAGCTATGCACGACAGTTTCTTGGACGTATGAAAAAGCCAGAAGTGGAGCGCATCAAAGGTCTCTCTCCATCCATAGCGGTTGGAGAGCGAAAAGTTGGGGTAAATCCTCGATCCACGGTTGCGACGATTACTGAAATTGCAGACTACCTACGGTTGCTCTTCGCCAAAGTTGGTACTCCGCATTGTCCGAAGTGTGGGGAAACCCTAAAAGAACAAAGTTTAGATGAGATCATAGATCAAGTCCTGTCCATTGACCACGGAACACGCTTGCGAATCATTGCTCCCGTTGTCCGAGGAGAGAAGGGAACTTTCGAGGAGTATTTAGAGGATCTTAAAAAAGGGGGGTTCGTACGGGTAGAAATCGATGGAAATCGATACTACCTCAGTGATTCACCTTCCATCGAACTGAACAAATACAAAAAACATGAGATCGATGTAGTCATCGACCGAGTAGTAAATAACGGGGAAATACGAAGTAGGCTTGCCGATTCCATTCAGACAGCACTTCAGTTAGCGGATGGGTTAGTAAAAATCGATGTGTCCAATGGTGATCCACTTCTTTTCAGCGAAACCCTTTCTTGTCCAGTGTGTCAAGTAAGCTTACCAGAGCTTTCTTCAAGAATGTTTTCATTTAACTCTCCCTACGGTGCGTGCCCTGAGTGTGATGGGTTAGGGGTGAAAGAGAAGCCAGATCCCGATTTGATTTTTAAAGAAAGCAAGAGCATTATGGACGGAGGAATTGCTTTTTACGGTACGCTTTCTAAGTACTCTTGGAAGTATCGATATATGCAGGCGTTAGCATCTAAGTATAATTTTTCCCTCCGAACGCCCATCAAGGAGTTGGATGATCCGATCAAACACATCCTCCTGTACGGGACAGATGAGAAAATTCAGATACGGTACAGAGACAGCGACATGCTTTTGGAAAAAGATAAGAAATTCGAGGGGATTGCTGATAGGATCGAACGATTGTACCATGAGACAGATTCTCGACGGGCTCGGAAGCGGTATAGAACGTTCATCAGCGAGAAGCCTTGTCCAGTTTGTCACGGAAAACGTCTCAGAGAAGAAAGCCTTTCCGTCCAAATTAATGAACACTCGATCGCTGATGTCATGGAAATGTCTACGGGGGAGGCGCTTTCCTTTTTCAAGGAGATAGATCTTACCGATCAGGAACGATTCATCGCTGGTAGATTATTGGAGGAAATTAAAGATAAGCTGCAATTCCTCATTGACGTCGGATTGGATTACCTCCAGCTCCAACGAAAAGCCAATACGCTCTCTACTGGAGAATCCCGGAGGATCGAACTGGCAACGGAGCTTGGCTCTAGCCTCACAGGAGTGCTATACGTCCTTGATGAACCAACCATTGGATTACACCCCTCTCAAATTGATAGCCTCCTTGTCCTTCTCGAAGAGCTTAGAGATAAGTCGAACTCCGTGCTGGTAATTGAACATGATCCAAAAACGATACGAACGGCTGATTGGGTTCTCGAACTTGGACCGGGTGCGGGAGCGGAGGGAGGAGAGGTTGTTTTTACTGGGCCACCCGAAAAAATGATGGAGCGTGCAGAGTCTCTTACGGGTAAGTATCTTTCGGGAAAGAAAGAGATTCCCACTCCACAGAAAAGAAGAGAGGGGAATGGACACACTCTTACGGTAAAAGGTGCTAAGGAACATAACTTACAGAGTATCGATGTTAAATTTCCCTTAGGCAAGCTTATTTGTGTGACTGGAGTGTCTGGTGCGGGTAAAAGTACGTTGATTGACGACATTCTCTACAAAAGCTTGGCACGAAAGTTACATAGGGCGCATACCAAACCGGGGATGAACGAGGAACTTGAGGGATCAGAACATGTAGACAAAGTGGTGATGATCGATCAAACCCCCGTAGGAAAGACTCCGCGGAGTTGCGTAGCAACTTATAGTAAAAGCTTCCGCTACATCCGAAGGTTATTCAGTGATGCAGAAAAGTCTAAGATGCGGGGTTACGATAAAGGATACTTCTCTTTTAACACAGATGATGGTAGATGCCAAACTTGTAGAGGTCTGGGACGGAATAAAGTTGATCTCCAATTCCTCCCTCCTGTGTATGTGGAATGTGATGCTTGCGATGGGAAACGGTATAATAAGGAAGTGCTTGAGGTAACGTACAAGGGAAAAAACATTGCCGAAGTCCTTGACATGACGGTTGACGAAGCCTTGGACTTTTTTGAAAACATTCCTCCCCTGAAACGACGCTTAAAGGTCTTACATGATGTGGGTCTTGGCTACCTACAATTAGGTCGACCGAATCCCACGCTTTCTGGGGGAGAAAATCAGCGCCTTAAATTGGCTAGAGAGTTGGGGAGGAGATCTAGAGGTCATACTCTTTACCTTTTAGACGAACCAACTACTGGGGCCCATATGGTTGATGTGCAGAAGCTTGTGAACGTTCTCCAAAAGTTAGTTGACAAGGAGAATACGGTAATCGTCATTGAACACCAGCTGGGGATCATTAAGAATGCAGATTGGATTATCGATCTCGGTCCTGGAGGAGGAGAAAAAGGAGGCGAGATCGTAGCTGAAGGTACGCCAGAGGACGTTATGGATCACGAGAAATCCCTGACAGGAAAGTACATTGCGGAGGTTCTTTCATAACATACTCATTAAGCGTCATAACTTTGGAGAGGAGTCGTTTCCTTTTTTGTTTGTTCCCTACTGGTAAAGTGTTTCCACTGACATAATTCTCGCTTTGTTTTTTTTCAAATATGATTTCGCGTTAGTCTTTTTTATCCATGAGTCATCATGAGAACGTCCTTCCAAGAAAAGGTCAGGAACAACGTCAAAAATGTAATCTAAACGTGCTAGCTTAATCTGATCCTTAGAGATGGGTGGTGAGTTGTAATAGTGATCAAGTACGTTCTTTTCCAGCATGATTTCACGTTCTGTTCGCTTTTTAGGGGAATGTACATAGAGCAAAGGTAATTGAGCAATGTAAAAACGAGGGATAACCAGTCCGAACACCCGATCAACCGCCTTACCTGATTTGAATGAGTAGGGATAAAAGTAGCGTGCAACTTTTGCAGAATCCCTCGAACGCCTATATGTTGCCTGATCAGAATAATGAGAGGCTGGGACGTGTCCCGTTTCAACTTCAAGAAAGATGACACGCTTTAGCGTCTCACCTGAGGTTTTCCCCCCAAAGACGTCGACCCGTAACTCCTGTACTTCTCTGAGATCTAATATCTCTTTCATTGGGTATTCAACCTTTACGATATCGTATCCTTTGGAGAGGAGAAAGGCACCTACAAGCATTTGGACTACTTTATGGGGGTGTGAGACACTTTGATGAATGGAAAGAGTTTCGATAAGCGTACGAAGCATATCTTCTTTTCGAAGAGAGAGTTGCATTCGAGTAACGATTTTTTCGTAGAGCGATTCAAAGTTCTTCATTTTCTATCATCTCCAGCCTAGCATATCCGCTCAAATAGCCCTTAAATAGGGCGATAATACTCCTAGTATCTCTACATAGTCTATCAGCGGGTTAAGTTAAGTCAGAGTACATAGCTATTCCTCTTTCCGTATATATTTACCCTGATCGTGACGGAGCCCTATTTTTTCAATTTAGTAGTCAATCCCGTAACCGGTTGGATACTTTACCGAAAAATGCGGAGAAAGGAGATAAAAGTAGGATTTTGAGGCTATTCTCTCCTATTGTATCGTCGTACATACCTTCGTTTTAATGCATTATAGAGTTCCCTGCTGATGTTCCCTTTAGTGAACTCTTGTTTGAGTTTATTGAGTTTATTTTGTAGGTTTCGTCGTTTTTGATTCAAATATTGGTTCATGTACTGTTTTCTATATTCCTGACTGTGAAACCGCCTTCTTTCCTCTTCTACGATATCTTTCCCACTGGTAACCCACTTGTGAGTTTCTACTAATCCAATAGCAACCATGGATACTATCCCAAAAAAGAGCCCTATCCATAAGGAATCAAAAGCATTTGCTTTCATATTCCATTCTCCGTTACCTGGGTGTATGGCGGGCAAATAGTCTTTACTTCCCCCTTCTCCAAGAATATTGTAGGGTGTATCTCCGATTCCATTTTCGTCTGTATCTCTTCCAGTATAATCATCCCAGTAATTGCCGATCACTGAATTGTTGAAATTATTTCCGCCCTGGGCATCTACAGCTTGCACCCTATTCCCAACGAAATTATTCTGAGAAAGGATATTATCGGTGGAATGGATAACGCGAACGCCAATTCCATTATTAGTGAAATTGTTGTGTTGAACTGAATTAGTGTGACTAAAATTGGAAAGGAAAAGCCCTTCTCCATTGTTGGTAATGCTATTTCTTGAGAAGAGGTTATTGCTCGCATGTGACAATCGAATTCCTCCAGCGGTATTGACGATGTGATTTTCAAGAAGTAAGGAGTTTGTCACATTGATCAAACGAAGAAAATCTCCTTCACTAATGACAGACGATCTGAGGGTTATGTTGTCGCAAAAAGCAAGAGTAAGATGTGTAGTGTTAAAAAGCTCGAGGATTGTGTTCTTAAGATTATAGAGGAAGTAAGCTCTCTTCCCCTCAACAAAATTATTCACGATTTTATGTTCATAATGATCCCTTGCCGGTCCATCTACGAAAAACCCCATACGATTTTCCCACATGATATTATCTTTGACCGTGTTTCCTCTTGACCCATTCATGTAGCATCCAACGGAGTGATTGGTAAAGGTATTACCAGCAACCGCATTCCTGTTTGCGTGGTCTAAGTAACTTCCGAGTAGGTTACTCAGAAAGGTATTGCTACTGATTACATTACGCCTCGAACCTTCTAGGTGTACACCATAACCGTTCCTGGTGATGATATTCTGTTTAATCTTGTTAAAATTGCTCAAATCATAAAAGTAAAGGCCTAACTCGTTACCAGTAATAACGTTATGTTCGACGCTGATGGAAACACAAGCCCTAACCTCGAGACCAACTTCGTTCTGTAAGAACTTGTTGTTGTAGACTAGGTTGTTATTTGAACGCCACAGACGGACGCCACGTTCTATGTTCTTTATGATTTTGTTGGTTTTAACAACGTTCTTCGGAGAAGACAGTAGGTAGCTTCCATATGTATTGGCTTGAAAGGTGTTGCCGTTAATGCGATTGGACTCAGAGCTTTCCAAACAAAGACCACACTGGTTTTGGGTAATGTGATTATTATCAATACGATTGAAGTTGGAACTGGACATCTTAATCCCCACGTCATTCTCTGTGATCCTGTTACCTGTGATAGTATGGTATTGCGAATGGTAGAGTTCGATGCCAAAAGATGCTTCTACGATGGTAAATCTCCGGACAGTCACAAAATCTCCAGTTATTTTGATACCGATGGAACTCAAGGTGCTCCCTTGAGTAATAATGGTTTCTGACGACTGGCTAGTGCCTTCAAGGGTAACATTTCTGTCACTAACGGTTAGAGGGAAGTTTTCAATGCTAGCGCCATAGGTACCTGGTTTAACTTTCACTACAGCATTCGTTAAGTTATAATGCCTTAGTACATAAGTTATATTTCCTGAGGGGAATGATTCATTAACTCCTGAGCCTTTTTTTCCCGCTTCTACCCAATAGGTCTCTGGAAAAGATGTTACCCTTTCACTAGGGGAAGTTCTCACTTCTTTTCGGTCTAACTCTGTGTTCGGGGGATCCTTCTCTAGTTGGTCTACCTTCTGAACAGTAACTCCATTATCTGGAGGAAAAGAAGAAAGGAAACTGGCTTTATAAATAGTATCTTGAACATTAGAGCGTTTTACCCACATAGGAGTATACTTAGGCAAGTTATCCGTCCTTCCTATCCAAGGATATGAAATTCGTGAGAAGTTCGAGTAATGAGCGAATTCTGGGGGAGCCACTTGACTCTGTTCGAAGGTTGATGGTAATGTCAAAATGTATGTTGAATAGAGAAGGATGAGCAAGAGGATAACCGGAGCCTGTTGGGTAATTATCCCACCTTTAGAGCAGTAAGTCGGTTGAAAACTTTGATAGGGCATAAGCTCCCCGTATCATAATACTGGTAAACTAGCTGACTTTTTAGAAAAAAAATCATTTTAAAAATGCCGTTTGGAGGGATACCTTATGTGCCTTCCTTAGAGGGACTTACTGATGAATGAGCAATCCATCGGGAACAGCGGTTTGGGTGAGGAATTGGATGAATATTTACGTCGAGCTACTACCTTTGGGTTTTCAGGAACCCTTCTTGTAGCTAAAGCAAACAAGATCTTACTCAACAAAGGATACGGACTAGCCATCAGAGCAAACCGAGTCCCAAATAATGCAGATACCGTCTTCAGTGGGGGGTCTATAACGAAGCAATTCACAGCAGCTGGCATTATGAAGCTAGAAATGCAAGGAACACTGCATACGCACGAATCGATTTCGAAATACGTCACAGAGGTTCCCAATGACAAGAAAGAGATTACGCTTCACCACCTCCTCACTCATACTGCAGGCACAATCAACTATACCGGCAAAGATTTCGAGGAAACGGAACGTGACCCTATGGTAAGGAAGATCCTTAATGCGCCTCTCCAGTTTTCTCCTGGGACCGAGTTTAGCTACTCGAACGCGGGGTATTCGTTACTTGCCGCTATTTTGGAAAAAGTCTCTGGTCAAAACTACGAAGCCTTCCTCCATGAGTACCTCTTTAAACCTGCAGGTATGAGGTATACTGGATATAGACTCCCAAACTGGGACGAAAAAACAGTTGCACATTGGTATTCGGGCGAGACGGATAATGGCACGCCTTTAGAAAAACCGTTTCCCTACTGGAATTTGCTCGGAAATGGAGGCATTCTTTCCACCACCAAAGATATGTTCAGATGGCATAGGGCGTTAATGGGAAACTGCTTACTCTCACAAGCGGTAAAAAAGAAACTCTATACCCCTTTTAAGAACAATTACGCCTATGGCTGGGAGGTGCTACAGACGCCACATGGAACGGTACTTCAACATGGTGGTGCGAGTTCCTATGGGAGTAGTGCTAGTTTCATCCGATTTATTGACAAAGAAACTGTAATAGTTCTTTTTTGCAACCAAGATCTCCATAACTTTTCCCTCGCGCGTATACTCAAAAATAACATCGTGGTCCACATCTTTGAAAGTACACATACCCTTCCTCCTCCATCGAAAAAGATTGATCCTTCGCTGTTGAAAGAATATGCAGGGGTTTACAAACTTTCCGAGGATAACTGCTTCCATGTTGAAGCAGGAGAGGGAAGATTGAAGATCACTCCCAAGGGACAACGATCGATTGACTTGCTTGTGTTCCCAGAAGAGAACCAAGTGGATTCACACAAAGAGCTGAATCGCCGAACAGCCGAAATTCTAAAAAGCAGTCGCAAAAATGATTATCAACCTCTGAGAAATGCACTGATGGACAAATCTAATTTCGAGAGGTATCAAAGGCTCATCAAAGAGAGATGGAAACTTTTCGAGGAAGAATGCGGTACCCTCCAAGAGTATACTGTCCTCGGTACGGTTCCAACGTGGGGCTATGAAGGAATGCTTACAGTCTTTGTACGACTGAAGTTTGACCATGGTGTTAAGACGTTCAACCTTGCATGGACTGATGAAGGGATGAGGGGACTTTTACAGTTTACTGGAGACATACAGTATCCCGTTTTCCTATACTTCGTACCGCAGTCACCTACAAAGTTTGTGGGATTCCATCTAGCCACGGAAAAACTCGTCAAAATCCGTTTCAATCATCATCTCAGCATTCATGCACATGGAAAAGTTATAACAGCTGAAAAAAGTGGAGTTACGTAAGAGCTTATGTTGACTGTATGATGTGGTTGACTGTATGATGTGGAAAGGCATTACGTTCAACCTTAAGTTCATTGGTGTTCTATGGAGACATCAGAAAACGTTAGCTCAAGGATTCTTTCCAGGACGAATCCCGCCTCTCAACATAGAGCGACCATTAACTTTTCACGTAAGACCTGTTTTGACGGATCATTACAACTAGTCGACATCGAGGGGTGAACAATAGAAGCGATGATGTTTGAACACGTTACTAAGAGGTCATCTCTTGTGAAGAATAGCGTAAATTTTATCAGCCATCTTTTCCCCGATCCCTTTGACTGTCTGGAGTTCTTCTTTCTTCGCCGCTTTAATTCCTTCCACACTACCAAATTGGAGCATGAGCCGGGCCTTCTTTTTCTCCCCGATGCCAGGAACTTGGTCAAGTACCGAGTCAGATTTTCTCCTCAGTTTACGATGGTAAGTGATGGCAAATCGATGTGCTTCATCTCGGATGCGTTTCAAGAGCAGAAGCGCAGCTGAGTTTTCGGGTATTTCAACCTTTTCGTCTTGAGAGTATACTTGCTCTGATTTTTTGGCGAGGCCTATCACTGGGAGGTTCAAGTTTCGCTCCTGTAACGCTTTGGTAGCAGCTGAAACTTGCCCTTTACCACCGTCTATGAGGATGAGGTCGGGAAGTACCTCGAATTCTCGGAATCGCCGAGAGACCAACTCCTTCATCATGGCATAGTCGTTTGGTTCGTTGATTTGTAAGTTGTAGTGACGATACTGACTGAGATCCTTAAGTCCGTCCTTAAAACTGACCTTTGATCCCGTTGAACCTGCCCCCTGGATGCTAGAGACATCATACCCTTCGATTACAGAAGGGGGGTCTGGAAGTCCAAGGTGTTCTTGTAGTTGTGTAAGCGCTTTAGCTGCCTTCTCTTGTTTCAACTTTCGGATTTTAGTGCCTCTGATCTTTTTATCAAGAAAGATGTTGGCATTTTTCTTGGCCATTGCAACTAACGATTGTGCATCCTCTTCTTTTGCTGTTCTCAAGGAGATCTTCCGACCCTTTTCTTGCGAAAGCCAAGAAGAGACAAGAGAGATCTCTTTGAGTTCCGTTTGGGTCACAATGCGGGGGGGAATGAAGCTCGCTCGGCTGTAGTACTGCTTGATGAACCGCTCTACAATCTCTTTTACGCCCTTCTTCATTCGAATATTAAGTGTGAAATGTGTTTGTCCAACTAACCGCCCTTTTCGGATAAAAAGAACCACTACGATGGCGGTTGTATTCTTTCGAGCGGCTACCACCACATCCTGGGTGGCCTCATGAGAAAGTACCACCCGTTGTTTCTTAATCGTCTGCTTGAGTGCATGTAACCGTTCTTTGAGCTTTGAAGCCCGTTTGAATTCCATTCTCTCAGCAGCGGCTCGCATCTTTCGTTCTAGCGCGTTGATAAGCTCTCTGTTCTCCCCTTTAAGGAACAAGATAAACTGTTCAACCAACTCTTGATACTCCTGCTTCCCGATCTTCCGTTCACAAGGACCAGAACACTTTTTAATGTGGTAATCCAGACATACCCTCGATTTTTCTTTGCTGATGTCCCTCCCACAAGTTCGCACAGGAAAAATTTTTCTGATGAACTTTAGTGTGCGTCGTAGCGCACCTACATCTCCATAAGGACCAAAGTACTTAGAACCATCCTTTTTCTTCGTGCGCGTAATTATAAACGCGGGAAAGGGTTCGTTGGTGACTTTCAACCAGGGGTAGCTTTTGTCGTCTTTTAACTGGATGTTGTACCTCGGTTTGTGTTCCTTAATGAGGTTATTTTCAAGGATGAGGGCTTCCAAGCTATTTTTTGTGACGATCCAATCAACTTTCCGTGTGGAAGAACTCAGCTTTCGTTCCTTCATTGTGGGAAAGGTAAAATGGGAACGAACCCTTTCCTTGAGGTCTTGAGCCTTTCCAACGTAAAGTGGCTTCCCATGTTTATCAAGAAAAACATAAACACCTACCTCATGAGGGATGGCTTCAAAGTTCACTGACCCCTCTAGCTTTCCGTTCACCTGCACCCCTTCTCTAACGACCTTGATGTTTAATGACGATAGGTTCCCTTAAAAACTATGAATCGGGGACGGATCGTCATTGATGAACGAAAAAAGAGAAGTGGTACTTAGGCACCTTTGAGGTGAATTATGAATGGGCCTAGCTCTATGTCCCTAGAGAAGTCAAGGTGAGACGTGTGAATGGAGAGTGATATGGTGATATAGATCTCATACTTGCCTGAATTTTCCAATCCTTCTCCAGGTCCCAGAAGCATGGTTACCTCATGTGTTCCATCTCCATGGGTAACACCGATATTGATCTCTTGCACGGTTTCTCCATCTTTCTTGATCACAAACGTAATCGAAAGCTTGACTGGACTCTCCGAGTCTTCTTCGTTGACTTTGTTACGTCCCGTAATGCCTGTGAAGCCATATTGCCAAACATTCATTGACTTGTTTTTCAAATCCAGATTCCAAGTAGTTAAGTTCACAGGCCATTGCATAGCTATTAGTTCACTAGAACTCGCTGGTGATGAGAAAGGTGTGGTTGTGAGGCTGAAAGTGCCTTTAATCACATCAACAGACAATCCTCCGTACATGGCCACAGGCAATAGCACTAACCCACCGAAAATGACTAGCAAAATGATCAGTGCTTTTTTCTTCATTTTACTCACTGAATACCTCGAGAGTATACTCTGAATAAAAACGTTCCCTTTGAATTGAAAACTTTGGGGAGGAAAGGTTGGCAAAGGGGGTGTTATGGTACCGTTCTGCTGGTTTGCTGGCTGTATCCATGGTGTTCAGGAAGCGTGAGTGGTGAGCTGGTGATGTAACTGAGGAGCGCGGCAACACATTCGATGCTGAAACCTCGATCGCGAATGAGCATGATGGCTAGATGGCAAGTTTTGCCAATTTTTTCTGTGTATCCTTAAACTATTTTGTAAAGAATACTTGTGGGTATATTTCCTTCTCAGGAAGGGATGCTTATGGATCGACTAAGGATTATGGAAGGCAACTTGGACCTTATCTTAATCTTTTTTTGATTTTTCTCAATAGTAGTATATATGTAAGAGGGATCATGATTAAAATAGCCTTGGGATCCGGAAACGTCTATAAACCTGGTTATGTAAATATCGATAAATTCCAAAACCCTGTAGTTGATAAAGTTTGTGATGCTAGCGATTTACCATTCGAACCAAACAGTATAGAGTTGATTGAAGCTTCACAGTTGATTGAACACTTTGATGCAATTCATTGTAAGTACGTCTTAAGCGAGTGGTTTAGGGTCTTGAAGCCGCAAGGAACTTTGATCATCGAAACGCCAGACTTGCAAAAAACTTTCAAAAAGTTCCTCTCTTCCAGCGTAAAAACGAGGAAAAAGACATTACAGTGGATTTACGGGATACAAAGTCCTGGTATGCAACACAAAACAGGGTTTAGCTTCCAACTGTTAAGAGATCTCTTGAAGGAGGTAGGGTTCGTCAAAATAGTTAGAAAAAAGCCCAGAACGCATACATATGAACCAGGTATAAGGGTAGTTTGCAGAAAGCCTACTGACTGTGCGAAAGAGCGATTCCATGCACGATACCGGAAGAGACTGAAGAACCAGCTGACCGATGATTCCCTCCTCTTGATCCCTTTAGAAGATTGGCTTGAAAAAATTTTTAACTCTTACAGTACGTTGAAAGAACTCAAGGCAAATTCGAAGCTTTTAAACGAGATACTGTCCAAAACTGTCCTATGTCAACCTTATGTTCCTTTAGCGTTTCTTAAAGAATGTATAAGCTGTGGGATATGGGAAAAAGAAGATGTGAAAGGGCAACTTGACCTGCTACACCAGTTCGCTGATGCAGAAATTCACAAAAAACTGTTTACCCTCTGGATTAAGAGGAAAAAGAGGGCTGGAAACATAAAAGAAGAGTTTGAGAGCTTCATTAAGCATGCTACTGCGCTCATGAGAGAGACGTTCAGCGACGGGAACCTCCAAAGAATGAACTACCTGTTAAGTTTAGAGGCAACTAATATTGAACTCTTCGATTTCCAGATTATTTCCTTACATGCTAAGCGTCTCTTCAATATAGGTGTCAAGAAATTTCATAACGGAAAGTTATCTGGTGCATTGGACAGTACCGTTCAATCTGCTAAAATTCTCCCCAAGAATCCCTTGGCTCACTGGAACATTGCAAGGCTTAGGTCAATTCTCGGTCAAAGGAAAGATAAAATTTTACCAGTATATCACCAGGCATTCAATCTTATGAAGAACAAAAAGAATAGGGAAAGAATTAAAAAGGAACTAAACCACATCAACAATGATAAGAGAAACCTCATAGAAAAAGAACCCGTATCAGAGGCGTATCGTATCGATTGAAACCCGTTCATCCAAAAGTTCTTTCTTCTTGCGTAATCTAGACGAGTCGTAAGGGCATCTTTTTATACGATCTTTCCCTATCTTTAACTAATCTCTCCTCTTAGGGACGACTGTTGAAGGATAAAATTTACGAGATAGGGAAAAAGTTTTATGTAACTGAGAAGGAAATAAATGCCGTGAAAAACTCAGGTGCAAGTCCTAGAAAAGAGAAACTCACATGGATACTCTCTGGTCTTATCTCTGCGATCGCCTTTGTTGTGGGGTTCTTCACTGGTAGATCAACTCAACCGACTCAACCGACCTCTCAAGGAGGATATCCGTTTGCGACTGGGTTAATTACCTCGACAGGTTGGCGCTACCGTGTAATTTGGGCCCGCATTTTACTCATTATACTTCCAATCATTACCTTCCTGCTGGGGACATTGGTTGGATTGCAGATAGATCCTTCCCCTTACCCTGCAAGTATACGATATGGGGTATATAGGAAAGAGGACGGATGATAGACCCCTTTAAGATCTTTTCAGGGGGAAAAAACATTCAATACCCATATACGATTTGATAAAGAGAAAGGAATTGAATAAAGAGACTGTAATTGAGGTAGAAAGAAGAGTTACTGGTTTTCTTCTCTCACTTATCTCTGGTACTCTAAGCCTAGGATTTGGTGTTGCAACGTACGTTAGCTTAATCATTTTAAGAAATTATTTTTTCTCTCCTATTGTGGAGTTTCTGCTTACATTGCATCTTATCTTAAGTCTTCTTGTGGTTTTAGGTGCCTGCTTCATCTGGCTAAGGTATCAAACGATCGGAGGGCGTCTAGCCGTTCTTTGTTCGATCTCCACGATTATACTTTTTATAACCCTTCACGGAGGTTTTGAATGGAAATACTTGCCTTCATCGTTGCTTTCTCTTCCTTTAATAGGATTTTATATCATATTGTCTACGCTTGGCATAATTGGTGGAACTATGGGTCTAGAACGAGGGGAGACAAAAACAACTTAATGTATGAATGGGGTCTTTTATGAACGAAACGCTCCAACACATCGGGAAAAAGCTAAAGATTTCCAAGAACGAGATCGAGAAGGTGAAGAGCGCGAGATCAAACTCCCGAAAAGGAAAACTTCGATGGATCTTAGATGGCATACTTTCTGCGATCGCCTTTGTTGTGGGGTTTTTCACGGGTAGATCAACTCAACCAACCTCTCAAGGAGGATATCCGTTTGCGACTGGGTTAACGTTAACCGCCTCGACAAACTCCTCCTACCATCAAAGAGGGATTCGCATTTTGCTCATCACGTTTCCAATAATCGCCTTCGTCTTCGGCCTCATGATTGGTATGCTGGCTGAACCAGCTCCCTACCCGAATACCATACTATATGGTGTGTACGGGCGGGAAGGAAACATAAAAGATGCTAACACCCTGAGCATCTTGTAGGTAAGGATTCAAATTGACTGTGAAGTCTTATCAATTACAGTGTGCGGTTTGGGAATTCAC
>JABAHQ010011077.1_pt1 | contig 16185 bp, 12 predicted proteins | sample 7062091 | NCBI WGS metagenome assembly JABAHQ01 (sample SAMN14534359, study PRJNA622989) | marine sediment metagenome | biome: marine biome [ENVO:00000428]; feature: marine pelagic biome [ENVO:01000023]; material: deep marine sediment [ENVO:00002113] | place: India: Gulf of Kutch | collected...
TACATCAGCGAATTCGGTGCCAGCTGAATCCAGTACAAAAGCCTTCACCGGAGAACCAACAAATATGTAGGAACACACCCGGTTGTTCTCGGTCACAATTTCCCCGGCCACGGGCACTACGTAAGAGGTAACATTGTATCTCCCTTCTTGAGTCGGGGTCCAATAGCAGTTCACCGTTTTGTAATCACCGGCTTCCAGAGGGCCTACAGTCGTGGAGTCGACGATGCTCCCATTCACAAACAACTGCACAGTTAGGTTAGACTCAGCTTCCGCTCCGAAGTTTAACAGTTTGATGTTGAAGATCCCTGTGCTGTTAGGTTCCACGTAGGGGGGTGCATCCCAACCAGCAATGATGACCTCATGCTCCGGTGGAGAGTACTCCACCGACTTTCTCCCGTTTATTCTCCCATATCCGTAGTAGGGGTCAAAATCCGGGGTGCCCAGATCGTCTGCGGTGTACCGTAGCCAGAGCCTCACCCAATCTCGGGAGGCGTTCGGGAATCTGCTCCAGACCAGCGCGGAGACCCCAGCCACATGAGGACAAGCCATGGAGGTGCCACTCATATAAGTATATGAGTTGTCCCACACTGTGGAGTAGATGTCCACTCCTGGCGCTGCCAGCTCGATCCAGTCTCCGAAGTTGGTGAAAAAGGCTGGATCATCGTATCGATCAGTGGCTGAAACAGCAATCACCTCCTCATAGGCGGCGGGGAAATGCTTCAGATCGGTGCGGCTATTCCCTGCAGCTGCGATCACCAGAACATCGTTTTGATAGGCGTATTGTATGGCCTCCTGGATCAGAAGGCTCTCTCCGTAGCCCCCCCAGCTGTTACTCAGTATGTCTGCACTCTGATTCACAGCGTGATAGATGGCCTCTGCCAAATCGTCTTCAGATCCTGTTCCATGGGAACTGAAGGCCTTCTCAGCCATGATGCTGACCTGGGCCAGGCCTGCGATGCCTCGGCTGTTGTTGAGTACGGCGGCGATGATTCCAGCACAGTGTGTGCCATGTCCATGGTCGTCCATGGGGTCAGGGTCTTCGTGGACCCAGTCGTAGCCCAAAGGCATATAATTGGCTGCTAGATCCGGGTGGTTGTAATCTATTCCTGTGTCGATCACCGCCACCAACACTGAGGGATCACCGGTGGTAATGTTCCAGGCATAGTCTGCCTCGATCTTAGCTGGTCCCCATTGATAGCTCCAATAGGGATCATCTGGAAGGAGACTTATCTGGAACTCCCTGTTGGGCTCCACATATCTTGAAACCCCAGCATCTCGCACTCTACCTACAAAAGAGGATACTAATTTTAGGGGGATATCCGCGACAGCTGCTCGAACTTGGCCTTCCACCGCTATCTCGTTCGCTAACTGACCATCCGTCTCAGCAATGAGACGTTTCAGTTCCTGATAGCTGTTCGTTTTGGAATGGTTGACACCCACTACAATCTCCGCTGAACCATTGTCGCCCGTTGCATAGTCTATCCACTCATTCGTCTCATTTAGGACCCCCTGGTAATAACTTCGATTTTCTCTAGGAGTGAAGGTGTCCTCTCCGCTTGGGGAAGCTTCAGAATCGTTCCCTTGAAACGATTCGTAGCCAGAGTCTAGATCTTGGACAGCATAGTGGGGGTCTTTCTGGATTGAGAAGTTGCCACTCTTGTGGGCTGCTGGGTGATCGTCTTCAAGACGATCAACATTGGCATCCGCCATTGTCAGCGGTATGCCAGAGGCTACCATCAGTATGTTAATCAAAATGACAGCTATCATAGCTGCCGAGACTATCTTAGGTTTCATTCCCCCTTCTCCCAAACGGTTGGGAACATTTACACTGTATAGATGTCCGATGATTTAATTCTTCCGGTCTTCTTCTATCCAGAACCAAACTGCACCTGTTCTACAAGAGACTCATCCTTCTGATCGGACCTCTTCTCATCGCTCAGGTTCCAGGGCGGATCTCAGTCTGCAAGCTCCATCCAGTTGAAGAAGGGCTTATGTTAAAGTACATCTTAGATCCTGTATAGTCCTGGAAGACATTTGACCTTGAAATACTCTTCAATCGCAGAATCTTACGGGAAGATTGAGGCGACCACCAAGAGGTTGGAGATGACCGATCATCTAGTTGAGCTTCTTAAGCGGACTCCTAGAGAGGTGATAGATAAGGTTGTGTATCTAACTCAGGGAAAGCTGTACCCAGATTTTGTGGGAATAGAGATAGGAATCGCTGAGAAATTGGCCATGCGGGCAGTTGCCAAGGCAACAGGCTACTCTCAGAAAGGGATTGAAGAGGATCTGAAACAGACTGGTGACTTGGGATCTACGACCCAGAGGTTCCTAGAGAAGAGAGCCCAGATGGCTCTCTCTCGGGAACCACTGACGGCTAGGAAGGTTTACGATCAGCTGGAGAAGATGGCTAGAGCATCCGGTCCAGGATCCATGGATCAGAAAGTGAGTCTGCTAGCTGGTCTGTTGACCAACGCCTCTCCAGAAGAGGGAAAGTACATTGTTCGGACCGTGACAGGGAATCTGAGACTGGGAATAGCCCACATGACGGTTCTTGACGCTCTAGCTATCGCGTATGGTGGTGGAAAAGAGTCCAGAGAAGAACTGGAGAGAGCCTACAATATCTCCTCAGATCTCGGTAGAGTGGCAAGAACAGTAGTGGAAGAGGGAATGGAGGGCCTCAGGAAGTTTAAGGTCTCTGTCGGGAGGCCTATAAGGCCCATGCTTGCCGAGCGGTTAAGCTCTCCGGAAGAGATTCTGGAGAAGATGGGAGGAGAATGTATAGCTGAGTTCAAATATGACGGGGAGAGAATGCAAGCCCATAAGTCTGGAGATGACGTGCTCCTCTTCTCACGTAGACTAGAAGATATAACAGGTCAGTATCCAGACGGCAAAGAACTGCTCCGAAGATCCGTGAGAGCAGAGGAGGCCATCATCGAGGCAGAGTGTGTAGCAGTAGACCCGGATAGTGGTGAGATGAGGGCCTTCCAAGAGTTGATGCATAGAAGACGAAAATACGGCATAGAAGAGGCCATGGAAGAATATCCTGTGGCCCTCTTCATATTCGATGCATTATACGTTGACGGAGAAGATCTGACCTTGGAACCCTACCCAGTGAGACATGAACTGCTTGAGGAGTTGATCAGAGAGACCGATCGGGTCACCGTGGCCAGATACCTTGTGACTCAGGACCCAGAGGAACTAGAGAGCTTCTTTGAGAGGGCGATAGAAAGCGGTTGTGAAGGCTTAATCTGCAAGTCTATGGCTGAAGACGCGGTTTATCAAGCAGGAGCAAGAGGCTGGCTGTGGATAAAATATAAACGCGACTACAAGAGCGAGATGACAGACACCGTGGACCTGGCGGTGGTAGGAGCCTTTCATGGGAGAGGAAAGAGAGCTGGAACCTATGGAGCCCTACTTCTAGCCGCTTATGACTCAGAAGAAGATATGTTTAAAACGGTGACCAGATGCGGAACCGGATTCACAGACGAAGACTTAGAAAAACTGCCAGATATGATGGAGAGGCATAGAATAGCTGATAATCATCCTAGAGTTCACTCCACCATTGAAGCTGATATCTGGTTCGAACCCGCGGTGGTTCTGGAGGTGATCGGCGCAGAGATAACCCTGAGTCCCACCCACACCTGTGCTATGAATAAAGTTAGAAAGGGAGGTGGACTAGCTATTAGATTCCCCCGTTTCACAGGAAAATATCGGCTAGACAAGTCCGCCGAAGATTCCACCACAGTCAACGAGATAGTTGAGATGTATCACAAGCAGATGAAGAAGCTGAAAGACTAGTTCTATCCAAAGCTGTGGAGCCCTCTTGGAGTACTCTGACTCCTATTAAGGTGGATTCATCGTCATATTAGAGTTTATTCATACGGTATTAGGTTAGTCTATGAGTGTTCCCGGTTTTGAGAGATAATTGCTAACGACCTCATTCAGTTTGTTGAAACTCCTACGTAGATCGTCAAGTTCCTCCTCTCCGATTTGGTCTTGCGGTGGCAAACCGTTTGGTCGAACCTCTGATAGGATTTTGCTGATTTTCTGGAAAAGGGATGACGAGTAGATGAGGAGGTCTGTGTCTATTTCGTGCACTCCTAGGGGGATGTTGAAGGCGTATATATGTCCATATACCAGCTGAAAGGCTCTAATTGTATCGCCTAACGAACTGTTGCACATAATAGTAGATAGCACGTTGAAAAATGTGTGATTCTCAGCGTATGGTTTGACAAGTCGGTAGGCATGCTTTAAGAGGCGAATGCTCTCCTGTAGATGGAAAAGTTTCCCCTCTATCCTGTAATTGTAAATCTGAACCTTCTTATGTTTGTCATCCCAGATGGCACTTAGATGATCATGTAAACTTCTTAGAGCATTATTGTATTCAATGACAATAGCAGAAAAAACCTTGTTTGTTTCATTCACCCTCCTACGGTAATCTCTAGACTGCTTTTCAAATTGAAGAAGAAGCTCATTGTGTTGATCTAGGAGTTTCTGATACTGGACATCGCGTTTCCCCAACTTTTGGCTCAATGCTTCATGACTGAGGTACACAAACGTGTTGCTAATCGCTAATCCAACTATCACAAAGACAAGAACCGCATAAGTCTTGGTGCCCATATTCGTCACCGGAAATATTAGCTTTATACTGGCTAATATCTGTTCTTAACTCATATATCGCACGCGCATAGAACGGTATTTAGTCAGACATGAACTGCTTGAGAGACTGGCCATATCACCGAGTGTGTTGGTGGGGCAGGGCGGTAGAATCATTACAGCTGGATTCGCATTTCGATGAAAGAGGGTTATTTGTTCACTTTATCAGTAGCGTGACCCTTGGATGACAGCCATTGTTGAATTGATCAAGAGCATAAAAGCGAAGCTTAAACTCAAAGCAATGGCAAGGATGATGATCCATTCATCTCCGTAGAACCGGTGAACAAAGAATCCTAAGGTTAGAATGAACAGGATTCCGATGACCAAGGGTGGGAGTACGAATTCGTAGCCTCTGGAGAGGAGTGTAACCAGAAGAGAAGTTAAGATAGCGTTCCTCACCGAGGCTCCTTTAGAGGCGACTACTGCTTCTGAGACGTAGAGCGAACCGCCCAAGCTCAATAGGTCGAAGACCAGTCTTAGGAGATAGAACGTCAGCATCATTTTCTGGAGAGGTAAAGAACGAGAGAGTTAAAAACGTTTTGCGAATATGTTTGAAGGGCATTAATCACAGGTGGGGATTTGTTCTCAGGAGCGATGCGATCTTACGTAATCAGCAGTGGCAGCCGTCGCTATCAGAGAGAAAGTCAGTACCCATACTGCTATCGGCCCATACGGAGATCGCAAGTAATTTGCTGCTACAAACAGGGACCAGACGCCCACCACAGGAAGGGGCATAGAGATTCCCATGACGGTAACCGAAAGGTACAGCGGCAGTCTCAATATGCGGTCTTGAAGATACCCGATTGAATTTACAAGTAGTAACGTGACCTTGACCGTGAATGGCACCTTCTTAGCTTTGGTCTGGACTTTCAACGTCTACTTATATTTTTCACGCTGTAATATAAAAAGACTAACTCGGTGGAGCTTGCGCACGCGCGATAGTAGCTGGTTGGGCGGATAGGTGCTGAGTATGGCTAGCATCTAATATGCTAGATCATTCCGGGGTTAGCTCTTACGTCTATGAATCAGCAGGAGGGACATCGCGATCAGAACGGAGAACATGAGGATGCTAATAGTCTCGTTAACTATCAGGATTTCCTGCTGTTTGTTTTCATGCCGGTAGCTGATGTAAAGGGTGGTATGGTTTTCACTGGTGGCAAGTTGTTTGCATAAAAGTGGGTGTCGACCATTTACGGTGACGTTGTAGGGGGGGTCAAGCAATCTATTAGGCAGCTTTGTGAGGCAGAAGCCGCAGGTGTTATTTGGGCCAGAGACCACAAGTTGGACTCTGACTTTCTCTGATGTGTTATTCACTAAATATTCAAGGTCTTCAACGGTTGAGTTTGAAATGATTTCCAGTGGTAGACTATCATCTTCCTTTCTTATTTCGAAGGAGTAGACTCTTCCTGCGAGGGGATAGGGATCGATTTCTTCACCTTTGTAGGTGTAGGGGATGTCGCCTATTCCGTCAGAGTCTTCATCTCTCCCGGTATAATCGCTCCAGAAATTGCCGTGGCCGGCTTGATGCCACGTCACATTCTCTATGGATTGTAGAAGTATTTGCATATTGTTGTTGATGAGGTTGTTGAGATAGATTTTTACATCCTTTGATTCTGTTAGTTTTATTCCCCACCAACTGTGTCTAGCTATATTGTTTCCTTTTATCGTGACGTTCTTTGACTCACGGATTGAAACTCCGCACCAATCATTCCGTTGGATTTCATTATAGGAGATGGTGTTATTGTTTGAACGGAGCAGTCCTACGCCGCCTTCATTCATATCCGGGGTTCCCAGAAGTTCGTTCCAGCTTATCAGATTGTTATGAGAGGACTCCAAGAAGATTGGTTGGCTCCATCTCGTATTAGGAATTAAGACGTTCTGCGCTATTGCACTGTGGTGGACCCGCCTGAAATAGATGCTGTTGTAGTACACATCCGTCATGCGGTTCCCAATAACCGTTATGTTTCTGCAGTTCTCCACGTAGATTCCCATTCCTCCGGTGAGTGAGCCGGCGATACTAATGTCTGCAAACGAATTGTCCTCTATCCTGCAATCTGCAACCCTCTTTATCATTAAACCCGTCCCAGCTGATCTCAGGGAGAATCCGCTGAAACTGATGTTATCTGCAAGTATCTTGATCAGAACTTTGCTTCTGTTTCCCTCTATTACTGTGGAGGTTCGATTCTCCCCTGTTATGGAGATCGATTTGTTGATCACTAAGTATTCTTGATAGATTCCACTCTTTACGTAGATGGTTTGACCTGGCGTGGCAGCCTGGATTGCGTCCTGAATTTTTTCATAGTGATCTGGAACTACGATATCATAGGATTCTGGTTTGCAATCAGCTTGGGAGTAGAATACCCATATAGTCAGCGTCAGAAGTAGTATAGCTGAGATGAATGGCTTGCTCATACTAGATCCATTCTATTGTTTTTTCCCTTTCTGCTTTCCGAGCTTAGTGGACAAGTACGCTCCAAATAGAACCAGAGCAGAAAAGACCAGTGCGATGCCGAAGACTATGAAGACATAGGATATGCCTCCATCTCCTCCCTTGAAGAGGGTGAATCCCACCTCTTCCTCGATTGCGTAATCCAGAGACTGTGCTGTCAAGGAGTACCATCTGGCCTGTTCGTATTTTTCAGGAAAGGGGAAGGATATCTCGAAGGATGATCTTGAGGCGGGCATCAGTCTGTCGTACATAAACGCGTCTCCAGCGATGACCTGTTGGTTCTCGTCGTAGAAGGTAGCTAGGACAGAGACAAATCTTGCTTGGCGGGCGCCCAGATTTTCTATAAACCCCACGATTGTATTATTCTCAGCCTTGTGTGCACTTATTCTTAGTTTGAGGGGCTTAGTTTCTGTGGTTGTTTCATAGTTTGCTATGCTAACTTCTGCACTTTTCACCTCTGTTGCCAAGGATTTATCTGTTAGCAAGAATGTGAACGGAGATTTTCTTCCTTCCAATATCAGGTCTATTGAAGTAGTGGTTGTTCTATACAGTTTCTGTCCGGACTGTGTCTGAAGGGTGATATTCAAAGTCACGCCTTTAATCGGTGCATCCCCAATATTCTGGACTTCACCGAAAACATAGTACCAGTTCCGTCTCTGGCTCAAGAAACTGTTGTAACTGTTCAGCGTGAGCTCATCTTGCATAGAAGCGGGCTTGATTCTCCAAGAACTGAAGGTTATCATCAAAAGCAATAGTAGCGGAAGGATGATCTTCTTTCCCAACATTTTGTTTTCTCAACCCACTATGTGTACATAATCTATATGCGAGGCGGATTTTATCTTTTTGTTTTGCACCTCTCAGTTGATGGTGCATAGGTTTTCAGTATTTCTTCTTTATATGTAGGATCTGATCCACCACCCCTTTTTCTGGTAAAAGGTATCTCTCGATCTCCGCATCATTCACCTCTCTCCTCACTAGTAAGGAACTGATTCCGGGGTTAGGGTGACTTCGGAAGCGGCATTTGATCTCCTTCTTAGGTATGTTGACCCTTTTAGTGACTTTGACTGAAAATCGCTCAAAACCATGCTTTGGGCACCTCATCTCGATCAACAGAGCCCTCATCAAGGTTCGAACCCTGAAAATCAGAGGTGGGAGATGATTTAAATTTTGGCTTTTGTTCTATGCAGGATGTTTTACGTCAAGGTATTTATTGAGGACCGCCTCAGATGTGAGTTGAAGGCTTGGATTTGAAGTTACCCCTTGGAAGAAAGGCCAAGTATCCTTTCAGTAAGGCACGGGTCTACTTGAGTCTACTAGCCGGTTGTATGGTCACTATACTTTCTGTCCCTATTTTGATTGATATATACACCACATCGTTGACGATGCTATGGTTCCCCGTCTTGATCTTTCTGATGCTCGTTATCTCACTGAAGCTTAAGCTTCTTGTTCTGGCTAGACTGGAAACATCAGGAGCGACTGAAAGGACAGGGGGCTCCGAACAGGAAACTCAGACTCGCGATCTTGTCTGGATAGTACTTATACTAGCTCTTCTACTATCCATACCTGCAGTTCTTATCGTCGTTTTGGGTTTTAATCTCTGGTTCTTAGGTTTAGTGAGCTTCATCACAGGTTTCTTCTTCTCTGAACCTGCGCTTTACGTATACTGCAGAAATAGGTGATTCAACAGCTTGAATTTCAAGGGTCTTCCTATTCTAGTGGAAAGTGGCAGGCAACAACTCTGTCTTTCCCGGAAGATACCAGGGTCGGTTCTTCCTTCTCGCATTTCTTTCTGGCGTAGGGGCATCTGGGATGGAATCTGCATCCCGGCGGCGGATTGATTGGACTTGGAACTTCTCCTTTTATCACGATCTCTCTGCGTCTTGCTGTGGGGTCTGGAACTGGAACAGCGGCTATCAGTGCTTCGGTGTAAGGGTGATGTGGGTCTTGAATTATCTCCTCTGTAGGTCCCATCTCAACAATCTTCCCTAGGTACATCACCGCTATCCTGTCACAGATGTATCTTGTTAGTGCTATGTCATGGGTGATGTATAGGAATGTGGACTCTAATTTCTGCACCATGCCCAGGATCAGCTTGATGACTTCTGTTCTTATTGAAGCGTCCAGCATTGATACTGGTTCGTCGGCAACTATAAAGTCGGGATTTATAATGAAGGCTCTTGCCACGGCGACTCTTTGTCTTTGGCCTCCGCTCAGTTCGTGGGGGAACCTGTAGAGGAATTCTTCAGGGGGCACTAAGCCCATCTCCTCCAGTGTTTTGGATACTAAGGCCTCGACCTGGTCTGGATCCTTAGCTATATTCTGGAGTCTGACTGGTTCGCCTACTATGTTGTAGACGCTCATTCTTGGATTGATGGACTCATAGGGGTCCTGGAATATTATCTGCAGCCTCCGCCTCATCTTTCTCATATCCTCGGGAGGAAGCTCTATCAGATCTGTGTCATCGAAAACTAGGTGGCCGGCGGTGGGTTCTATTAGTCGCAGGAGACATCTTCCGGTGGTGGTTTTTCCGCACCCACTCTCGCCCACCAATCCAAAGATCTCTCCGGTTGCTATGTTGAAGCTTACATCATCTACGGCTCGAACCATTAGGGTTTCCTTACTGAGTAGGGATTGGACAAGTCCTTTCTTCACTGGAAAGTACTTCTTAAGATTTTCCACCTGGAAGATTGGAGGATCGTTCATTTTTTCTTATCCCACCAGATGACAGGCAACAGAATGATCTTTTCCTTCCACACTTACGGTCTCAGGCTCTTCCCGTCTACACTTGTCCATTGCGTAGGGGCATCTGGGATGGAATCTGCATGCCGGCGGCGGATTCAGCAGGTCTGGTGGGAAACCGGGTATTCTTGTTAGGTCTTCTTTGGGGCCCACAATGCTGGGGAAGGCTCCTATCAGTTTCTGGGTGTAAGGGTGGAGGGGTTCTTTGTAGATTGCTGCGATATCTCCTTTTTCCACTATCTTTCCGGCGTACATTATGGCGATCCTCTCACAGGTTTCCGCTATCATTGATAGATCATGGGATATGACCATCATGGAGAGATCCAGTTTCTTCTGCAGGTCCTTCATAACCTTCAGTACCTGAGCCTCTATTATTACGTCCAGTGCGGTTGTGGGTTCGTCAGCTATAATGAAGTCGGGATTGCAGGCTAGGGCCATAGCTATTATGGTTCTCTGTTTCATCCCTCCGCTGAGTTCATGGGCGTATCTGTTGGTCCTCTCGGATCCCACTCCAACCAGGTCCAGCAGTTTTCCCGCTCGCTCTACGGCCTCTTCGTCCCCTACATCTTCGTGGAGGACGATGGCTTCGGCGATCTGTTCTCCCACTTTGATGACTGGGTTGAGGGCGTTCATGGCTCCTTGGGAGATGACTGACATCCTCTTCCATCGGATCTCTTTCCGGTACTCTTCGTCATCCATCTCCAGCAGGTTTCTTCCGTTGAAGATGATTTTTCCATCCATGACTCGGCCGTTGGGAGGCAACAGTCTCAGTAGTGAGAGGGCGGTGGTTGTCTTTCCGCATCCGCTTTCTCCAGCTAACCCGAAGGCTTCTCCTCTGCTCATCTGGAAGCTTACGTCGTCCACTGCCTTTACATATCCTCTCAAGATCTCGAAGTAGGTTACGAGGTTCTGAATCTCCACTAGTGGCATCTTAGCGTCTTCTCCTCAGTCTGGGGTTCACTATCTCATCTAAGGCATGGCCTACAAGTACGAAGGCTAGGCAAAGGAAGGTTATGGCTAGGCCGGGAGGTATTATGTACCACCAGGCGAGTGCTGAGAATGCTCCTTCTGAGTTGGCTTCATGGAGCATCTTTCCCCAAGTGGGTGCGAAGGGGTCTCCGAAGCCTAGGAAGCTGAGTGCAGCTTCCGTAAGTATGGCGCCGGGAACAGCCAGCACCATAGAGGCCATGGCTAATGGAAAGACGTTGGGTATCAGATGTCTGGTTATTAGGTAGGAGCTTGAGGCTCCCGAAGCTCTTGCACTTTCTATGAAGGGCATCTCTCTGAGAGAGAGCACCTTTGATCTTATCAGTCGGGAGAGCCCTTGCCATCCGAAGATGGCGATTATCAGGACTAGATAGTAGACGTTGGGTTTCCAATATGCTGAGAGGGCCAGAAGCAAGGGTAATACGGGTAGACATAGAAGGAGGTCTACAATCCTCATTACTATCTCATCGGCTATGCCGCCTATATAGCCAGCTGAGACTCCGAAGAGTATTCCCAGTGTTGTGGAGAGTACCGCTGCTAGGCTGCCTACAATGAGTGATATTCTGGTCCCGTGGACCAATTGGGTGAATACATCGAAGCCGAAAGAGTTGGTTCCCAATATACCGTGTACGGCACCCCAAACAGTGAAGATACTGCTCCGATCGAATCTCAGGTTCAAAGTTGCGTTTTCAGACTGGGGTTCAACGAAGAGTTTGAGTACCAACGTTTGGATACCCTTGTATCTCAAGAAGTATGTGGGGCTTGGACTGATGGCTGCAAGGTTGAAGGCTTCGGACTTAGCTTTCCTGTCTGCAATCTCCTCGATAGCTCTTAATGGTTCGATGTATTGGTTGATGAACGAGTTGCTTGCTTGGTATTGAATCACTAACCATAACTGTAGGTATCTCTCCCATGTGAGGGTGTTATTCCATTTGGTGGACCATCTCTCGTAGGCTGGGCTGAGGGTGGTGTTCTTCATTGCTGACAGGTACTCTGTTCTATTGTCCTTGATGGTTGTGAAGGTGAGGTCAAAAATGTCTATAACCTCCGCCCAGGTGATCTCTTCTGGAACAGGAACAGATCCTATTATTCCCAGTTGCCAGAATCTGTATAGGGAGCTGCTAGTCTTGTTCGTCAGGTCGACGTAGTCGTCCCAGTTGTCCTGCATATATTCATAGGTTACGTTCCAGAGTAGTCTGCCTTCACTGCTGTTCATCCACGTTTGATGGTATTCGGTCCAGGTGGCATTGGTCTCTTCGGTGGCATTGAGCTTCAAGTATTGTTGGTAGATTGGGTTTTCTGAACTCTTGACCGCTGTTTTGCTCTGGAAGCCTGGATAGGTGAAGGCCATAAATTGAGGCTTGATCGTCAGGTTGGTGGCCCCGTATTGGGATAAATAATGGTGGTAGATTCTCTTGTAGTGTTTCTCGTAGTACAGTCTACGTTTTAGGTAGGTGGACCCGGATCCGGTGATATCCTCGCCAGATCTGGTATTCCACATCTGCGGAAGAACCTTCACTCTTTTGCTTACGATATCATAGTCTTTTCCGTATATTATACGTTCTGAGCCGTTGGCTAGCCTGAAGTGAATCTCGAATCTGTATCTTATATCTGAGAAATCTGCTGTCCATCTGGTGTAAAGTTGCCATTCTGGCGGTCTATTATATGTGTAGTTGAACTCTTTCTCGAAAGTGTAAACTTCTTCCGTCAAGTTTCCGTTGGCGTTGTAGGATATTTCAAACCAATAATCAGTTTCTGGATGTTGGACATTTATGTTCTCGTAGGGTCGCGCCTCTGTCACGTTGAAAGGAAACTGGATGGTGGGCGGCAGATTTTGGAGTCTGGGATCTATCTTCATCCAGGCAGGCATTGCATATCTGGCCGCCACTTTTTTCTGAAATATGGGGTCCTCTGGGGCTATCAGAGGTGCAAGAATCCCCACACTGACGAAGAAGATCAGCACCATTGATCCTGCAAATCCTACTTTGTGGTGACTGAAGTCTGTCCAGAAATTCCTAATCCTTCTCGCCCAGATCTTTCTCGTAGCGCCGCCGAGCATCTTCCTACCTCCTTTGTCCCACTCGAATTCTCGGATCTAAGAAGCCATAGAGCACATCTGACATCAGGTTAGCCAGAATCATCAAGAATGCGTAGTTGTACAATACTGCTTGGGTGACTGGATGGTTTCCAGTATTCAGAGCCGTTATATACCATTGGCCTATCCCAGGCCATCCGAATATACTCTCTGTTATCACTGCTCCAGTCACCAGTCCAGGAATAGACATAGCTATCATAGTTGCTATGGGAGGGAGTATGCTTCTGAAGGCATGCTTGTAGAGCACCGCCCGCTCTTTCACACCCTTTGCCTTCGCAGTGACTATATAGTCCTCAGTTAGAGCGTCCACTATCAAGTTGCGAGTGTACAAGGCCCAAGAGCCGAATCCAAGCAATATTAGAGTGGTTACCGGTCCTATGGCGTGCCACGCCATGTCAGCTATCCGGAGAACTGGATCTTTGGGTGCCGGGAAACTTGCCATTCCGCTGAAGGGGATTACCTTGAATCCGAACCATAATTGAGAATAGTAGGCAAAGAAGAGCAGGAAGAGTAACTGTAGGAAGAAAGAGGGTAACCCCCAAGTCAGCAAACCAGTTCCGATCACCGCCACATCGGTCTTCTGACCTCTTCTGGCGCCGGCAAGCACCCCTAGAGGTAAACCTATAGCGATAGTTCCAACAAGTGCGGTCCCTAGTAGCAGGAGAGTGTTTCCCAACCTCCAAGCGAGCTCAGGAGCTATAGGCCTAGGAGGTATCCCAAAAGACAACCCATATTGCCAAGTCAGCAGGTTCCACACGTAGGTAGTATATTGATCAGGGAAACCTTCCCAAGGCCACATTGGCTGGTCAATGCCCCAAAGGCTTTCCAGCGTTTCTCTGACCTCGACGGGCATATTGGGATCCATAATCAAGTAAGAGGGATTGGAGATTGGATGAACTACTCGGAATAAGACAAAATTCAGGGTTATAACCACCCAGAGAATAAATAATGAGGTGGCGATCCTCTTGAACAAGTAGCCCTTTAACATTCGTTACTCCCATTTTTTTACCGTGTGATCTTAAAATTTAAGCTTAACGCCTTCATCAGTTTGACAGATTTTTGCCCTATAGGATATTTCCATAAGACTTTTAAATTGGACCGGCCTTGTTTACTCTGAAAAAAGAGGAAGGAGAAGAAAGACTATGAAGAAAATTGCCGCATTTATCGCAGTGCTTTTCATATCGCTAATGCTCATCGCTCCTGTCAGTGCCTATGTAGAACGAGTGGGAATTCCACGGCTTGACGAGGTAATCGCAGAGGTAGAGTCTGATCCTGACATCGCCACCAACCGGTTCCTAACCGGGGAATTCGACTTCATGCCCGACATGATACGATCGCAAAACATAGAGAAGCTGCAGAACAAGAGCCACCAAATCCTTACCACTGGTGGTTTCCACGTCTGCTACGCAGGCATCAACACACGAGACTACGTGCCCTACGATGCTGGACAACCAGACGCCAACCGAAGCCTAGCTCCATTGAACTGGACTGGCTTCAGGCAGGCCCTAGGCTGGGCTGGGTTGTCCATCTCCCAGAAGGAATCCGCCATAGCTGAGATTTACGGGCCGGATGTTGTAGTTCCAGCCTACACCGTAATTCCTGAAGCATTGGGAGTCTGGAACAACCCCAATGTCACCAAGTTGGGTGGCAACTACACTAGAGCTGAGGAAGCCCTGAATGCCAGCGGCTTCACAATCAGCGGCGGCCTACTGTATCAGCCCAACGGCGTTGTGGTCCGAGATACTATTGAGGTGTTGTCTCCCTCGGAGGCACCTACCTCAGTGGAGTTCTGCCAACGATTCGTGGACCAATGGAACGACTTCTTCGACAACCACCTAGGAGTCACCAACTGCGACCTCGTCAACTCTGCCATACCCTTCAACACTGAAGTGGTAAGCGCTTTCTTGTACCGAAACTTCGATCTCTACTGGCTATGCTGGGGCCTCAGCCGATTCCCTGACTACCTCTACGACTTCTTCCACAGCAGCCAAGACTTCCCCTGGGGCTACAACAGCCCAGGAATCAACAACGCCACCCTAGACGCTAAGATCGAGACTGTGAAGTGGGGACTGGTCTATGGGGATAAGCTGCAGGCAGCCTATGAAGCCCAAGAGATGCTGGTGGAAGACCTGGTACCCTACATCTACTTCTACCACAGGAACTACTTCGTAGGTTACAGAGGCAGCGACCTAGATACCCCTAGCCCCAGAGGCAGCAAACTGGTTAATGCTATTAACCAGGACGGATTCGGTGCCGACAATGGATGGACCTGGAGCCTGATGCACTGGAACGACTCTGTGACAGGTGGAGACGTCCGGTATGTCTGGGGAGCAGACTTTGATAACCTGCATCCCGGATGGGCAGACTCCGCCTACGAGGTATGGCTGTATAGCAGGATTGCAGAGGGCTTGACCTCAGTAACCCCTGACCTGCTGGATATGCCTTGGATCGCTCTGGACTGGGAGGTGTCGTCCTTCAGCTGGCCGTCACAGCCTTATATTCCACAGGGAACTAAGGTTACTTTCCGCATCAGGGATGATCTGTACTGGGCGGATGGGTTCCCCATCGACGCTGACGACGTGAGGTTCTCGTGGCTCTTCATGCGCAACTTCCCCAGGTTCTACTCCACCTACCAATACCTGCTATGGGTAGACATTGAAGATCCACACACCATCACTGCCTATCTGAACACCACCTCCCAGTTCATTGTGTACGACTACGCTGGCCTGGGCCTGTACTTCCCACAGCACATCTACGATCCTGACCTGCATACCACCAGAGATACCATCAACGATCCTATCTGGGAGTACACCTGGAATGATTGGATGGCAGACTATACAGGAACTATTCCTCCAGGAGCTGGTCCACAGCCTAACATGAAGGCTATGGTGAACGCTGGATCCTACTACCTCAGCGACACCGTAGGTCTGTCAATAGCCAACATAACTAGGAATCAGGAGCCGCATGACTTCTTCGACGACAGTCCCATCGAAGCCGGCATCAATATGCCTGGCAGGGTAGGATACCACTTCGAGAACGGTACTGGCGAATACTTCTTGCATGATGCCTTCAACTACTCAGTGGTCGTCATAAACGCTGGAAGCAAAGACAATGTAACCGGAGAACTGGCTCCCTGCACCATCGAATCCTACGTGGTCAAGCTGGACGGAGCAGTCATCTACTCGGAGGTTGTCAGCGAAGTGCTGGAGACTTTCCGGTCTGTAGAGTTTGACGTTCCAACTGTGATTCCAGCTAA
>JABAHQ010003239.1_pt1 | contig 16177 bp, 15 predicted proteins | sample 7062091 | NCBI WGS metagenome assembly JABAHQ01 (sample SAMN14534359, study PRJNA622989) | marine sediment metagenome | biome: marine biome [ENVO:00000428]; feature: marine pelagic biome [ENVO:01000023]; material: deep marine sediment [ENVO:00002113] | place: India: Gulf of Kutch | collected...
AGCAGCCGGGGGGGCGGAGCCGAATGGGTGTGCTCCAATGCAAAGCGGTTGTCGCGCGCCCAGGCCGCCGGATAGACGATCTCCATGGGGAGCCCGCAGGCATCGGTCTCCCGCTCACCGGGCAACGCAACGAGCTCGTCTGCCGGTCGCAGGGCGGCAACGGCCAGCACCAGGGCATCCAGAATATCATCGCTCGCCAGTGCTTGGCGGGTGTATTGTCTGAGGGCGGCGCTAAGGATCGTTTGTGTGCAGTGGCAGTGTCGCTCGAGGAGATCGAGGCGCTGCGCCTGGCCCTGCACTGCGCGCTTGCCGAAACGCATGGGACGTCCCCCGGACAAGCCGTAGAAGCACATCTCGGGATGCGATTCGCGAAGCAGCACCCTCGCGCTTCCGTGTCGAAGATACGAATCCACTTCGCGAATTTTTCGACAGATATTCCACGTCTGCCGGCTCAGCCCGGTGCCGAGGTGCTGGCGGTTCAGCTCACAGGCCGCGCGATAGCTCTCGGCACTCAGGGCCGCGCGGCAGGGGGTCGGGAATACGCTCGTGTGACGCAGGGGACTGAGGAGCCGGCGTGCCGCGGTGTCGCAACGGCGCGGCCGGCTCGTGGGTAGCCCGATGGGGATATCGATAAGCGCGGGGTGCGCGCTTTGCGCACCCGCCACCAACTGGTCGATGTGCTCATGGAGCTCGAATGCCCAGCCCCCGCTTGCATCCAACCGGATCGCGAACCAGCCTCCCGGACAGCCGTCGACCCCTACGCCCGTCGTCGAAGCGGCTCCCTCAGCACCATGGGCGCTACGCTTTGCGGAACGCATGGACCTGACTCATCGCCGCGGCCCCGCGTGCGTGGACGAGAGGCTGCGGTTATGATGCGGGGGCGTGCGGGTTCGAGCACGGCTGTCGAGGTGGCCCATGAATCCGGATGACAAACGCATGGTGCTGCAGATCGGAAGGATCATCCTCGTGCTGGTCGTGGTCGCGGTGCTGCTCATGGTGGTATCGAACTGGATCGCGTAGCCCGCCTGTTGCGCCAATATCCGGGATGATGGCGCGGGACTCGTAAAAAATGCGGGCTACTCGATGTGCCGCCGTGGCGCGCCCCATGGGGCCAAGATAGATTACCTCGGGAAGCGGGCCAAGCGCGACGGCGAAGGCGGCCAGCCCCGGCATCGGCGCCAGGGGCCCTGAATCAAATCAAGGGGATGGAATCCACGGCGCAGGTTGCGATAGGATGGAGATATTGGGGCAGAAGGTGCGGCCTGTGTGGACGGCCATCCAGCAAGCCATCCACGGTCAAGAAGAACAAGAGCGATGACGACACCAGCCTTGCAAGAACCGGAGAAACCCGACGGCCCCGAGCCTGATCGTGTCGCCCGGATCGAACGGCGCAGAAGTCGGCGCAGCGAGCGCCGCACGCGCCGGACTGTGCAGCGGCTGTTTCCCTTCATCACTGCGCTCGCGGTGTTTCTGGTGGTGCTCATTCCCACGGTTATTTATTCCTATTTTACGGTTGATGCCTACGAAGAAACCGCGGAGGTATTGCAGGGCGAGCTGTACAAGAAGGAGGAAGCGCTCAAGCAACTCCAGGACGCGCTTCAGGGCGTCCGGCAGGAACTCGATGCCCTGGTGCAGGAGCGCCTGCCACACCTCTACGAGATCGAGTTTGACAAGGTACTGCCGGTAGAGCACGGCTATGTCCGCAATATCGTCTTTACTCTCACCAAACGCGGTGACAACTACAGATACGAATACAAGTTGGTGACGGAGAACAACGGCTCATTGAAGGTCAGGCCCAACTTTCGTGTCCTGGTTTTCGACCGGGCGGGTATTCAGATCGGGGCTGACACCGTGAGCGGGATCGCGAGCCTGTATCCCGGTGATAGCGGCTCGCATTCGTCGCAGATCGATTTCTTCCGCGACGCCGAGCCCGCCTATTTCTATGTCGACCTGGAATCTCGACCCCAGGAGATCTATGAACAGGTCGACGACTGGCCCGCCCAGTAGCACATTCGCCTTTTGACATCTCCCGCTTCGTTCCCGGCGTTCCTGATCATCTGTTCGCCCGACTGAGGTGACGGGCAGGGCGGCCCGCGCGGCGCGCTTTCGAGTGTGGCGCACGGGTAGATGGGCGCCGGCCCGTACGCTGTCCGGGCGGTTTGACGAAATCGGACAATCGTACTAATAATGCAGCCGGGCTCGGACAAGGGTGTCTCGCATGCACAAGAACAGGGTCCTGGTCAGCGGTGCGACCGGTTTCGCGGGCAGTCATATCCTCGAGGCGCTCATGTCGCGCGATGATGTGCAGCCCATCGCGGCGTGCCGGGACCCCGATCGTCTCGTGAGCGGTTATGGGGGTGCGGTGCGGCGTGGCGATCTGCGCGATCCCGCACGGGTTCGCGCATTGGTGCACGACGTAGACGTGGTATGCAACGCCGCGGCCTGGAGCTCGGTATGGAACCATGAGCGCGTTTCCCGGGAGCGTTTTCTGGAACCGGCCATCCGGCTCATCGACGCGGCGCGGGCCGCGGGCGTGCGGCGCTTCGTGCAGGTGAGTACTACCTCCGCGGCCGCCCCGGAAGCCTCCCATGACCCCATGTCCCGCGGTGTGCCCCGTGTATTCTGGCCGCACCTGAGCAATCTGATTGCGATCGAAAATTACCTCCGTGACCGTGCAACTGAGCGGTTTCAGGTGATCAATCTCAGGGTCGGTCTGTTCGCCGGTGCGCGCTATGGCCTCGGTTTGTTGCCGATCCTGTTGCCGCGCCTGAAAACCCACCTGGTCCCCTGGGTCGACGGCGGAAGAACGGAGATGCCCGTGGTGGACGGGCGCGACATCGGCCAGGCCTTCGCTCTGGCGGTCACCACGCCCGGACTGAGCGACTATGAAGCGTTCAACATTGTGGGTCCCGAGGTGCCGATGGTCCGAGAGGTGATCGAGTTCCTGCATCAGGAAACCGGTTGCCCCACACCCCATTTTTCCGTGCCGTTTCCCGTGGCCTATCGCTTCGCATGGCTCATGGAAAAGCTCGATCGCGTGGTCTCCTGGGAACCGCTCGTGACGCGCAGCATTATTCATCTGCTGGAGAACGTGCATGCCGACAACCGCCGGGCCGAGGCCCTGTTGGGATACCGCCCGCGCGTCTCCTGGAGGGAGGCCGTCAGCCGGCAGCTTGCCGAGATGCAGCAGAGCGAGCGGCGGGCGATGCGAATGGCAAGCCCCTGAGCCGCGTGTTGCCCGAGTTGCCCAGGCCTGGCGGCACGCACATAATCGTCGTCATGCCCGGGCACCAAGCAGACACAGATAAGGGACGACGCAGCCGGCAACACGTCGTGGAGACGGCGAACCGGCTGTTCTACCAACGCGGCTATGAGCACACGTCGTTCAGCGACATCGTCGAAGCCTCTGGTATGAGCCGCGGGAACATCACCTACTACTTCGAGAGCAAGTCCGACCTGCTACATGCGGTCATTGATTTCCGTCTCCAGAGTATCCGCGACCTGCTGACCCGGTGGGAGCGGGAATTCGACGGTCCGCGGGAGCGCCTGAAGCGCTTCGCCCGGATGATCGCCAGCAGCGGGAAGGAGATTACACGCTACGGGTGCCCCATGGGATCGCTGAACACCGAGTTGGGCAAGCGGGATGCGGCCATGCAGAAAGAAGCCCGGCCGATGTTCGACCAGTTCCGCGACTGGCTGACTGCGCAATTCCAGGCGCTGGGAAACTCCAAGGGCAGGGCGAGGGATCTGGCAATGCAATTGCTCGTGCGCGGCCAGGGTATCAGCGTGATGGCGCATGTATACCACGACGAAGCGTTTTTGAAGCGCGAGGTGTCGCGCCTTGAGAAATGGATCGATCTCGGCGATCCAGGTTCCTGATCGCTCAGTCGCACGTCTCCTCGGCGGTCACGGCGCGGAAAAACTCCACATTGGCATCGATATGGCTTGGATAGAAGAACACGCCCAGCCAGTGGCTGCCCGCCGGTGCATCGCGGTCCGCCTCTTCCTCGACGGGCTTTTGCCATACCACGGTTCCTCGTCCTTCCGCCTCCCGGCCGTCGCGCCGGTAGTCGACGCGTACATCGGCGTCATCCGCGATCGCGCACGGAAGCTGCACACACATGCCGAACGGCGATATGTCCAGGATCCTGGCAACCTCCAGGCACTTGCCTTCGGCGTAGAGCTGCAGCCGTCCCTTCGGACGTCGCGCCACGCGTAGCCGCTCCACTCGGCGACGCTCCCTGGGTTGTCTTTCCGGATCGATTACTGCCATTTCGAATCTCCTGTCTTCCAAGGGCGGCTGCATGCGGCGGCGGATCCATGCCACCGTGAAACCGCATGAGACGGACGGCATCCGGCCCGATGCCTGCCCTCCATGCCTGTTTGATCCAGCCTGGATTTCTTCTTGCCGGGCAGCCACACGCTGACGCGTGCGACATGCGGCTGGTGTGACCTGCTGAATACCCCCTTTGGTTGGTATAGCACAAGATCGGCAGGCATGCCCGCGCCATGGCGCTGGCGCTCAAAGCAAGTCACTCGCAAGCTTCGGCGGGCCAGAGTGACAAAAATCCGACGCGTGGTCGGCGCCGCTCGGCTACTCGGCCCGCAGGGCTTCGACCGGGTCCAGTAGGGCGGCGCGCCGCGCGGGGAGCACGCCGGCGGCAAGGCCGATGAATACAGCGATGGCCTCGGCAAGGAGCACGTAGGACCAGGGGGTGTGCACGGGCAGGGCGGGGATGGCGGCATGAAGGAGCTGGGCGCCTCCCGCGCCCAGGATCAACCCCGCGATGCCGCCCAGCGCAGCCAGCACCACGGCCTCGCCGAGAAAAAGCACGAGCACTTGAGCGCGGCGAGCCCCCAGCGCGCGCAACAGGCCGATCTCGCCGGTGCGCTCGCGTACGGCGATGGTCAGGATCGTGAGAATACCGACGCCGCCGACCACTAAGGAGATCCCGCCAAGGGCCCCTACGGCGAAAGTAAGCACGTCCAACACCTTGCCCAGGACGTCCAGCATCTGTTGCTGGGTGGTGATGGTGAAGTCCTCGTCGCCGTGCCGAGCGATGAGAATGCGCTTGATGCCCGCCACCACCTCGTCCTCGGGCGCGCCCTCCGTGTAGATCAGATCGATTTCCATCAGGCTTTCGCGATTGAACAGCTCCAGGGCGCGCGCCGCGGGAACGTATACGGTATCGTCCAGATCGAAACCCAGCACCTGGCCCTTGGATTCCATAACGCCGACGACGCGATAGCGGTCGCCGCCGACGCGGATGCGTTGTCCCAGGGGATTCTCGCTGTCGAAAAGCTCGTTGCGCAGCTTGCTGCCCAGCACGGCGAAGGCGCGCGGCGCACGCGGGTCGTCGTCCGGCAGAAAGCGTCCCGCGCTGGGGTGGAAGCGAAAGACCCGCGGCATCTCCGGACCGACGCCGTATACCGTTGTGCGTCGCTGGCGTTCATTGCCCTCCACCTCGGCGTTGCCCTGCACTACGGGCACCACCGCCTCGGCATGCGGTACGCGCTTGAGGGCTTCGGCGTCGGCGATCGTGAGGGGCCGCACGGTTCCGAACACCCCGACCGAGGTGCCGTGGGTCGTGGCCCGTCCCGGGTTGATCCCGATAAGGGTGGTGCCGAACTGAGTGAACTCGGCGAGCACAAAGCGGTGGATGCCTTCGCCGATGGAGGTGAGCAATACGACGGCGGCGATGCCGATGGCGATGCCGAGCGCCGTGAGGCCGCTGCGCAGCCGGTTGGCCAGGATGGCGCCGGAGGCGAGATGAATGAGGTCACTCGCTTTCATTGGCATCAGCGCCGCGACAGTGCCTGCACCGGATCGAGACGTGCCGCGCGGCGTGCGGGCAAGGCCCCGAAGCCCAGTCCCGTCGCCAGCGCCACGCCCAGTGCGGCGACGATAGCCCACCACGGCGCACCGACGGGCAGGATGGGATACAAATAGCCGATGAACTGGCTGCCGATCTCGCCTGCGGCCCAGCCGAGCAGCGCGCCGATCAGGGAAAGCAAGGCCGCTTCGGTGAGAAACAGCAGCACGATACTGCGCCTCCTGGCGCCCAGCGCCTTGAGAACTCCGATCTCCGCGGTGCGCTGCGTCACCGACACGAGCATCACGTTCATGATGAGGATTCCGGCCACGCCCAGGCTGATGGCGGCGATACCGCCCACGGTGAGCGTCAGCGCCCGCAGGATCCGATCGAAGGTGGCGAGCACGGCGTCCTGGGTAACCACCGTGACGTCTTCCTCGCCCTGGTGGCGTTCGCGCAGGATATCGAGGATGGCGTTCTTGGCGAGCGGAATCGCCTCGCGGCCGCGTGCCTCGACGAGCACGCGAAACAATGAAGGCGCATTGAACAGCGCCTGCGCCGAGGCCACCGGAACGATCACCAGGTCCGCTGTGTCGACGCCGATCGAATGGCCTTCCGAGCCCAGCAGGCCGATCACCCGAAAACGCCGCTCGCCCACACGGATCCATTCTCCGAGGGCCGGCTCGGCCCCGAAAAGCTCGCGCCGGACCGTCGTTCCCATCACGCATACCGCCGCCGCGCGCCTTGGGTCGCCCGGCGGCAAGAAGCTTCCGCGCTCGACCTTCCAGCGGCGAACGTCCAGCAGCTCCGCGGTGGAGCCGAGGATCGCGACCTCCCGCTCACGGCCGCCCCAGGAGACAGGCGCCGAGCCCACAATTACCGGCGCCACGCGCTCGACGTGATGACTGCGGGTGAGCGCCACGGCGTCGTCAATCGTCAGATCCCGCGGTGTCTCGCCCACGAACATAGCCGGTGCAGCGCCCGTGGTCTCGGACCGCCCCGGCAGCACGATCAACAGATGCGTGCCCAGCGATGCGAACTGCCCGGTGACATAGCGCCGGGCGCCTTCGCCCAGGGCGGTGAGCACCACGACGGCAGCGACCCCGATGGCCATGGCCAGCAACATGAGCGCCGTGCGCATTCGGTAGCGCGCAAGGGCGCCCATGGCGAACTTGAGCACGTCGGCGAGCCTCACGGTTGTTGCTCCGCGCGATCATCCGCTGTGATCCGTCCGTCCACCATGTGCACGTGCCGTTGGGCGCGGCCGGCGATGGCTTCGTCGTGGGTGACCACCATCAGGGTGATGCCCTCCTGGTTCAGCTTCTCGAGAATGTTGATGACCTCCCGGCCCGAGGCCTGGTCCAGGTTGCCGGTCGGCTCATCGGCCAGCAGGATGCGCGGCTCCATGACCGTGGCGCGTGCGATCGCCACGCGCTGGCGCTGTCCCCCGGAAAGCTGGTCCGGACGGTGATGCATGCGGTCGGTCAGGTCCATGGCTTGCAATGCGCGCCGCGCCCGCGCCTTGCGTTCCGCTGGCGCGAGAGCCGAGAGCATCATGGGAAGCTCCACATTTTCCTGCGCGGTAAGCCGCGGCACTAGATGAAAGAACTGGAAGACGAAGCCGATCTTTTCGTTGCGGGTCTGTGCCTGTTCCTCGTCGTCGAGGGAAGTAACGTCCCGGCCTTCCAGGCGATAGACGCCTGCCGTAGGGCGATCCAAGAGTCCGAGTATATTAAGGAGTGTGGACTTTCCGGATCCCGACGGGCCCATGATGGCCACGTACTCACCAGCGACGATGTGCAGATGCACGTCGTCGAGGGCGTGCACTTGCTGATCTCCGACCGGAAAGATTCGATGAATCCCTTCGAGCTGGATCATCGGGCGAACGCGGCTCTGGGTTTGGGCCGCTCCGGAACCGCGGCCGCGCCGGCGGTCACACCCTCGCGATCGACCGACGTGACCACGCGCGCACCGGCCTCCAATCCACCGATGACCTCGGTGAACCGCCAGTTCGACAGGCCGGTTTCGATGTTGCGTTCCACCAGGATCTCTTTGTCTTCGTCGTAGACGAGCACGAGGGGGCCTTCCAGCACCGCTTCGGTCGGGACACGGAGCACATCCTCGCGCGTGGCGAGGATCACCTCAGCATCCGCACTGTAGCCCGGCAAGAGATCGCGAATGTCCTCGCGCTCCTCGAAATCCACTTCAATGTCCACCGTGCGAGCCTGTTTCTCGATATCCAGCACATAGGGCGCCACGCGGCGAACCTTGCCCGGGAAAGGACGGTCGCGGAAGGCGTCCAGGGTGATGCGCGCCGGCATGCCCGCCCGGATGCGCGGCGCGTCTACCTCATCGATGGGCGCCAGGACATACAGGCAGGAGTTGTCGGTCAGGTCCACGGCGGGCGGCGTGGGAACGCCGATGGGCGATGGGGTGACGAATTCGCCTAGTTCACCGTTCACTTCGGCCACGGTGCCTTCAAAGGGCGCGCGCAACCGGGTGCGCTCCAGCGCTGCTTGCGCCACGTCGATGCGCGCGTCGCTGACCTGAATCGTGGCCTGCGCCGCCGCACAGGAGCCGCGTTTGGCGCGGGCCTCGCCCACTGCACGATCCGTTTCTTCTTCGGACGAAAGCCCCTTTGCCCGCAGCTTCATAAGGCGCTGTGCCTCGCGCTCCGCGACCTCCGCTGCAACGCAGGCCTCTTCAGCGCGGGCCCGCGTCGCTACGGTCTCACGCTGGGCCAGCTTGAGCTCCGCGATCAGATCGTCGTTCCATAGCTCCAGCAGGATCTGGTCGGCCTCGACCCGATCTCCCTCCCGCACCGGGAGATTGGCGATCTGGCCGCCAGTGGGCGGCGCCAGGCGTGCACGCTTGCACGCGTCGACCGTGCCCGCGCGGGTATTGGCCACGGTTTCTTCCACTCGCCCGCGGTCGACCTCTTTCAGGACCACGGATACCGGCTCTGGCCGCGCCCCGTACCAGACCAGCGTCGCCAGTCCGGCCAGGGCAATCAGTGTGATCAAAACGTGCCGGAGTCGTTGCCTGGAAATCACTTGGGATAGTTGTCGTGGTGGGTGTGTCCGGCATTTAACCCGACCCCCCGGCAGGGGGTCAAACGGCGGCACCGGCCCCGTGCCGCGGGAGGAAGTCTTTGCCGCCGCCGCTGGCGGCTCGCCAGGACATGGATCATGCCCGCTCCGTCCTGATGCATGATTGTACCGCTGACGTTCCAGTTGGCACTATTCTGGTGCACATTTGAAGCCAAGCGCACCATATTGGATCCGGAAAGGCTGCGGAAACGCCGTGAATGGACTGTAACTCACCGATTTATGGCCAAAATGGGTTCGGGTACGCTTTTTGCACCAACCCGCGCCAACAACAAACATTTGGGGGCAATATGGAAGCATTGAAATCGGGTGGCGACGTACTTTTTGTGCTTCTGGGCGCCATTATGGTGCTCGCCATGCACTGCGGCTTCGCATTCCTGGAAGTCGGCACCGTGCGCAAGAAAAACCAGGTCAACGCGCTGGTGAAGATTATCAGCGATTTCGCGATGTCCACTATTGCGTATTTCTTTATCGGTTACCTGGTGGCGTACGGGATCGGATTCATGGAGGGCGCTCAGAGCCTCAGTGAGAAGAACGGCTATGAGCTCGTCAAGTTCTTTTTCCTGCTCACTTTCGCCGCGGCGATTCCGGCGATCATCTCCGGCGGCATCGCCGAGCGTGCGCGCTTCAACCCTCAGCTCGCCGCGAGCTTCTTTCTGGTGGGGCTGGTCTATCCGTTCTTCGAGGGTATTACATGGAACGGCAACTTCGGCATCCAGGCCTGGTTCGATTCCGTATTCGGGGCGGAGTTCCACGATTTTGCGGGATCGGTGGTCGTGCATGCCATGGGCGGATGGATTGCCCTGGTGGCCGTTTTGCTGCTGGGCGCTCGCCACGGACGCTATCACAAGANNAGATCACGGCGCATCCACCCTCCAGCATTCCGTTCCTGGCCCTGGGGGCGTGGATTCTCACCGTGGGTTGGTTCGGGTTCAATGTCATGTCGGCGCAGAGCATCGACGCCGTGAGCGGCCTGGTGGCGCTGAACTCCCTCATGGCTATGGCGGGCGGGATTCTCGCCGCGCTGTTTTTGGGTCGCAACGATCCCGGCTTCGTGCACAACGGGCCGTTGGCCGGCCTGGTGGCCATCTGCGCGGGCTCGGACCTCATGCATCCCGTCGGCGGGCTGATCACCGGCCTGGTTGCCGGGGCGCTGTTTGTCTGGACGTTCACTCTCACGCAGAACAAGTGGAAGATCGACGATGTGCTGGGCGTGTGGCCCCTGCACGGTCTGTGCGGGGCGTGGGGCGGCATCGCCGCAGGCATCTTCGGTGCCCAGGCACTGGGGGGTACCGGGGGGGTGAATTTCGTTGTCCAGGCGTTGGGCACGCTTCTTGGCATCGGGGTGGCTCTGGCGGGCGGCCTCCTGGTCTACGGCATCATCAAGACCGTGGTCGGATTGCGGCTCAGCGAAGAAGATGAGTTCCAGGGTGCCGATCTCAGTATCCACAAGATCGGCTCGGAGCCCGGCTACGACACGTATGACAAGAGCACCCTTTAACCTACCGGCTTGAGCCTGGGCCTTCCGCACGATTTGCGGGAATCATGAAGGGGTGACTACTCTCGCCAAGACGCCAAGACGCCAAGGCGTCAATGAACCTCTTCGCGGAGGCGATTGACGATTCGGGTAATCCCGTAGTTCACGAGTACCTCGCCGGAATTGAATGACTGCGCCCGATTTCCATTCCTTGGCGTGCTTGGCGCCTTGGCGAGATCACATGTCTGCTCTTCGCTCGCAAATTCTGCTGACGGACCTGGAAATTTTTCGCCAGCCGTAGTAGCGTGATCGCCTTTCCGGCGATCGCGACCCATGGGACAGAAGCTTTACATCAAGACGTTCGGCTGTCAGATGAACGAGTACGACTCGTCGCGGATGGCCGATGCGCTGCACGCGTCGCACGGTCTGGAGCGCGCGGACTCCCCGGACGAGGCGGATGTGCTGCTGCTCAATACGTGCTCGATTCGCGAGAAGGCGCAGGAGAAGGTGTTCTCGCAGCTCGGCCGCTGGCACGCGCTGAAGGCACGCCGGCCGGAGGTCGTGATCGGCGTCGGCGGCTGCGTGGCGAGCCAGGAGGGCGAGACCGTTCGTGCGCGCGCTCCCTACGTGGACCTGGTTTTCGGCCCGCAAACCCTGCACCGTCTGCCGGAGATGCTCGATCAGGTGCGCCGCCGGCGCACCCCGTCGGTCGATGTGTCGTTTCCGGAGATTGAGAAGTTCGACCGTCTTCCGGAGCCCCGGGCGGACGGCCCCACGGCCTATGTCTCCGTCATGGAGGGCTGCAGCAAGTACTGCAGCTTTTGCGTAGTGCCCTATACGCGGGGCGAGGAGGTGAGCCGTCCCTTTGATGACGTCATCGCCGAGGTGGCCGGGCTGGCCGCGCAAGGCGTGCGGGAGGTAACGCTGCTGGGGCAAAACGTGAATGCCTACCGGGGCGCCACTCATGATGGCGACGTGGCGGACCTGGCGTTGTCGATCTCCTATGTCGCGGCCATCGACGGCATCGATCGGATTCGCTACACGACCTCGCATCCCATTGAGATGAGCGACAGCCTCATCGAGGCATACGCAGAGGTGCCGGAGCTTGTGAGTCACCTGCACCTGCCGGTGCAGAGCGGATCGGATCGCGTTCTCAAGCGTATGAAGCGCGGTCATACGGTAGGGGAGTACGTGGAAACGGTCCGTCGCTTGCGCGAGGTACGACCGGACCTGAGCCTCTCATCGGATTTCATCGTCGGCTTTCCGGGCGAGGAGGAGGCGGACTTCGAGGCGACCATGGAGTTGATCGATCTGCTTGGCTTCGATCATTCCTTCAGCTTCGTGTTCAGCCCAAGGCCGGGAACGCCTGCGGCGGCGCTTCCCGACGAGACGCCGCTGAAGATCAAGCAGGAACGCCTGCAGCGCCTGCAGGAACGCATCAACGCGTTGGCCGGCGAGATCAGCCGCGCAATGGTGGGCACCGTGCAGCGCGTCCTGGTGACGGGCCCATCGCGAAAGGACCCCGCAATGCTCTCGGGACGCACTGCCAACAACCGGGTGGTGAACTTTGGCGCACGGCACAATCTGGTCGGCCAGTTTGCAGACGTGCGCATCGTCGAGGCCCTCCCCAACTCCCTGCGAGGCGAGCTGGACGGTGCCGTGCGCGAGGGGATGGCGAGACCGTTTGGTCACAAAGGATTCACGGAAACTGGGTAAATTGGGACAACGGATGAATGGCCTTTCCGCAGCTCGCCCGAAGGGTGTGCCTTGCTTGGACCATGAAGGTGTTGCGGCGCTTGACAGGGGCCTGCCATCACCCGGGCACGGCACCGGCTCCCGGCCTGTCACGGGCACTCCGAAAGGCGGTTCAGGGGCAAGGGGCAGGGCGGGCCCGGATTGCGGGCGGACCGTTTTTTCACTATCTTTGGCAGTAGACAGGATATCATCACCTGCTTGTGTGGTTGCGATTCGACAGAATTGAGCGAACATCTCGAATCCCGCAATTTCGTTCTTAGCCCGCCGGACAATCACCGTCTCGCCAATTTGTGTGGGCAGCTCGACGAGCACTTGCGCCAGATCGAGCGTTCTTTGGGTGTCGAGATCAACAACCGCGGTAATCGGTTCCATGTGATCGGAAATGCGCGTTCCGTGCGTGCTGCCGGCCAGGTGCTGCGCGATCTCTACGCAGAGACGACCCAGGAGGCGTTGACACCATCCAGCATTCACCTCTTCCTGCAGACCTCGGGTGTGGAGTCCCTGTTAAGGGATGAGCAGCCGGCGGGCGAGGAAGTCGTCATCTACGCCAAGCGCGGGGTGATCAAGGGGCGCGGTCCGAACCAGCAACGATATCTGCGCAACATCCGTGACGACGACATCAATTTTGGTGTGGGGCCCGCAGGCACCGGCAAGACCTATCTGGCGGTCGCCAGCGCGGTCGACGCCCTGGAGAAGGAGAGGGTTACGCGCATCGTGCTGGTCCGCCCGGCGGTGGAGGCCGGCGAGCGGCTGGGCTTTCTGCCCGGAGACCTTGCGCAGAAGATCGACCCCTACTTGCGACCACTCTATGACGCCCTTTACGAGATGCTGGGATTCGAGCGCGTGGCCAAGCTGGTGGATCGGAACGTGATTGAGATTGCGCCGCTTGCCTATATGCGCGGGCGAACCCTCAATGAATCCTTTGTGATTCTGGACGAGGCGCAAAATACAACCATCGAGCAGATGAAGATGTTCATGACGCGCATCGGCTTCGGCTCAAAAGCAGTGATCACCGGCGACGTCACGCAGATCGATCTGCCGCGCGACCGTCAATCGGGGTTGCGCCATGTCATCGAGGTTCTCAAGGACGTTGCCGGCATCAGCTTCACGTTCTTTCAGGCCAAGGACGTGGTACGCCATCCTCTCGTGCAGCGAATCGTGCAGGCCTACGCGGATTACGAGCAAGTTGCGCGCACGGACAGAGACACCCGCTCGGAGTGAGTATTGAAGTGGACGTTCAATACGCAGTCGCGACTGCGGGCTTGCCCACCCCCGACGACTTCCGAAACTGGAGCATCGCCGCGTTGGAGGAGCGACGCCCGCGCGCTCAGCTCACAGTGCGAATCGTCGACCGCGAGGAGGGTGCGGAGCTGAGCCGGCGCTACCGGCATCGCGAGGGTGCGACAAATGTGCTGGCATTTCCGTTCGAGCCGCCGCCGGGTGTGCCCGCCGAGCTGTTGGGTGATATCGTAATCTGCGCCCCGGTGGTGGAAGAGCAGGCTCGTGAGCAGAACAAGGAGCTACGGGCCCACTGGGCGCACATGGTCGTGCACGGGATATTGCATTTGCTCGGGTATGATCATCGTGACGAGGAGGAGGCGGCCGAAATGGAAAAGATCGAGCGGACTCTGCTGGAGCGGCTCGGTTGTCCCGATCCCTATCGGGCCGACGAGGAATAACGCGACTCAAGGAGAACTGAACCGGAAATGAACGACGATCGACCTGGCAGTACCATGCCCGCGTTGCGTTCCTGGCTCGAACGGTTCGGCCAGGCGCTCATGGGGGAACCCCGGAATCGCGGGCAGCTCGTAGAGCTTCTGCGTGACGCAGAGGCACGTAATCTTCTGGCACCCGATGCCCTCGCCATGATCGAAGGCGTCCTGCAAGTCTCTGAGATGCAGGTGCGCGACATTATGATCCCGCGGGCCCAAATGGTCATCGTAGAGCGGGATGCCAGGCCGGAGGAGCTTCTGCCCGTAGTCGTGGAGTCGGCGCACTCGCGGTTTCCCGTGATCGGCGAGAACAAGGACGAGGTCGTGGGCATCCTGCTGGCCAAGGATCTGCTGGCCTACTTTGCCGACGGCAAGGGCAAGGAGTTCAACATTCGCGAGCTTCTCAGACCTGCGGTATTCATACCGGAGAGCAAGCGCCTCGACGTGCTCCTCAAGGAGTTTCGTTCCAGCCGCAATCACATGGCGATCGTCGTGGATGAGTACGGCGGTGTCGCGGGACTGGTAACGATTGAGGACGTGCTCGAACAAATCGTGGGTGAGATTGAGGACGAGTTCGATTTCGACGAGGAGACCTCGATCCTGCCGCTCTCGGAGCGAGAGTTCACCGTCAAGGCCCTCACGCCCATCGAGGAGTTCAACGAGTTCTTCGAGATGGACTTCAGCGACGAGGAGTTCGATACGATCGGCGGCCTGGTCATGAAGGCCATGGGGCATATGCCCAAACGCGGGGAAAAAGTCACGATCGGACCGTTGCTGTTCCACGTGCTGCGAGCAGACAACCGGCGCGTACACCTGCTGAAGGTCGTCCTGCTGGAGGAACCTGCGGCCGTCTCGGCCAGAGAAGGGCACTAACCGGGCGGCGGTGTATACTCCGTAGCGCGACGACCATCGCCCTGACTCGATTCCATGCATGTATCCGCCGTTGCAGACGAGCGAACCGCTGCGCTTGAGCGATTGAGAACGGCGTGGCCCGGCGACCTGCTGGCGCTCGCAGCAGGGCTCCTGGCGCCGCTGGCGTTTGCGCCGTTCCATCTCTTCGTTCTTGCCGTGATTGCACCGGCCCTGCTGCTTGTCGCCTGGTATGGCGTGAGCGCGGGATACGCGGCGCGGCGCGGCCTGCTTTTCGGGCTCGGTATGTTCGGCGTCGGCGCTTCGTGGATCGTGGTCAGCGTCCACGAATTCGGGCATACGCCACTCGTGCCGGCCGGTGTGCTGACGGCGTTTTTTGTCATGGTGCTGGCGTTGTTTCCGGCATTGGCGGGCTACGTGACGGTTCGTCTGTCGTCCCGCTCGCAGGCCCTTGCCCCGCTGATCGTTTTTCCTGCCGTATGGACCCTGTTGGAATGGGTGCGCGGCTGGCTGTTCACCGGCTTCCCCTGGCTGCACCTGGGCTACAGTCAGGTGAGCGGGCCTCTGGGTGGGTATGCGCCCTGGGTGGGCGTCTACGGCGTGAGCTGGGCGGTGGCGGTGAGCGCCGGCGCGCTCGCATGGCTCGTCTGGGCGCGTGCGGCGCAGCGCGCGCTCGCACTGGGGCTCGTGGCCGTGCTCTGGGTAGCGGGTCCGCTGCTCGGGAAGGTAGAGTGGACCGCGCCTGAGGGTGAGCCCCTGAAGGTCGCCCTGGTGCAGGGCAATGTCTCACAGCACCTCAAGTGGAAGCCCGATCAGCGCGAGATGATCCTGGAGCGCTATCGCGCGCGGACCGCGGAGCACTGGGACGCTGATCTGATCATCTGGCCCGAGACCGCGATCCCGGATTTCTACGATTCCGTGGCGGACACGCACCTGGCCGAGCTCAGCGCAGACGCGCAGGCGCACGGCACGGATCTTTTGGTGGGGGTGCCCGTGCGCCAGTCGACGGGTGGGCACACGAGGTATTTCAACAGCATGGTGTCCGTGGGCACCTCCATCGAGTTCTACCACAAGCGTCACCTGGTGCCGTTTGGTGAGTACGTGCCCTTCGGGGACGTGGTTCGCGCGCTGGGTGGAATCTTCAACGTGCCCATGTCCGACTTTGCCCCCGGAGATCCCGATCAGCCGCCGTTGCGCGTCGCCGGGCACGATGTCGGGGTATCCATCTGCTATGAGGACGCCTTCGGCGAGGAGATCATCCAGGTGCTGCCCGACGCCGATCTGCTGGTGAACGTGAGCAATGATGCATGGTTCGGAGATTCGCTCGCGCCGCATCAGCACCTGCAAATGGCGCGCATGCGCGCGCTGGAGACAGGCAGGCCGATGCTCCGTGCCACCAACACCGGCGTGTCCGCGGTGATCGATCACCGAGGAGAGGTCGTC
>JABAHQ010002167.1_pt3 | contig 16168 bp, 16 predicted proteins | sample 7062091 | NCBI WGS metagenome assembly JABAHQ01 (sample SAMN14534359, study PRJNA622989) | marine sediment metagenome | biome: marine biome [ENVO:00000428]; feature: marine pelagic biome [ENVO:01000023]; material: deep marine sediment [ENVO:00002113] | place: India: Gulf of Kutch | collected...
TATAATGCGAATATTATTAAGGTATGAATGATATTTCTTTAGTTCAAGTAAAGCGGTATGTTCCCCCACCCGGTCATCCCTTGCAGTCCTACCTGCAATCGATCTGGCGCGCTGAGGCTAAAGGGATGCTCTCAAAAATCGACATGGGGATGATTGGGAGAATGTACCCGGGGTAGCAAGCGGGCGCTTCCGGCAGACGAAGCCAACGTTGTCACAATTGATGACCTATGAAAGACTTTGAACGAAAGATTCTCGCTGAATTGCTCGAAAAAACGGAGCTTAAAAACATTGAACTGTCAGTTGATACGGCAAATGAAGTAGTGGAATTTAGTGGCGCCGGATATTTTATAACGATCAAGAACCCTATGTTACCCAAACATCGGCTTGTTCTGGATAGCCCGGATATTCGCGGTAAGCTTGGCGGTATTGACGTCGGGTACCTGGCTTTCGCAGAAAACTCGGAACTGGTGCTTGAGTGTTACGCTTATGATCAGGAAGTGAAGCCTACGCATAGAGAGCAAGGGTTCGTGCAAGATGCAACATAACGATTAAATCAAAGCCGAGGTTAAAAAGCAGCGCGGCTTATGGGTGCCATCAGCATAAAAATAAAAGGATAAACAGAATGAAACAATGGTACGAAGAATTATTTGAAAATTATGCCAAAACCTATGATGCCGAAGAGTTCACCCAGGGAACCATCGGCGAATGTGATTTTATCGAAACGGAAATTAATTACGACAAAACCACAAGGATACTCGATGTCGGATGCGGAACGGGTAGACACGCCATAGAATTATCGAAAAGAGGCTACCCTGTTACAGGAATTGATTTGTCTGAATCACAATTAAGACGCGCTAAAGAAAAAGCATCTGCGCAATCGCTTAAAACTGACTTTCAAAAACATGATGCCAGAATCCCTCATTTTTCAAACCAATTCGGTTTAGTCATTATGCTATGTGAGGGCGGTTTTCCATTGATGGAAACTGATGAGATGAATTTTCAAATTCTGCAAAATGCTGCCAATGCTTTAAAATCAAACGGAAAGTTGATATTAACCACATTAAATGGATTGTTCCCTCTGTTTCATTCGGTGAAAGACTTTTTTGCTGCGGAAACAAAGGACGGTGGCGCTCATTATAAGGATAATACTTTTGATTTGATGACATTCCGCGATCGCCATATCACAGAATTTGTGGATGATTCCGGAAATAAGAAATCTCTCCAATGTAATGAGAGATACTATGTACCATCCGAAATCACCTGGCTGCTCAAATCATTGAATTTTAAAACTATAGATATATTCGGTGCCAGGCTCGGTGCGTTCAGCCGAAATGATCAATTAACCACTGAAGATTTTGAAATGCTGGTAATAGCGAAGATCATCTCTTGATTACCCGTTACCCCGGCTCGGTTATCTCCTGGGATGATGTTCAGGCCTTTACGGAATTCAGACTCCCTATTGGCCCTGTAACCGGTTGGCGGCAAATTGATGAATGGCTTGCACTGGAACTCAGATTTGCCCGCATCTATTAGGTGTTGGAAGGGGAGAAAACCATTTCCGAGGTTTATGCGAATTATCTCATACCGATATGAAAGGCAGTCTGGATTATAACATCTAACTGTCAAGGCAACGAGCCGCTGCAGTGGTTGAAGCGCTGACCAAGCAATATGGCATCAAGTCCTCCCGACTCACGCCACAAGGCGTTGGTCCGCTTGTGCCGGTTATGAGTAACCAGAACGATAAAGGACGATCCAGGAACCGCCGGGTAGAGTTGGTGGAAAGATAAAACATAGTATTGTAATAAATGAAATATTTCATTAAAATAGTTTAGGTTGTTTGTGATTTTGGAAAGGTAAGTTTAGTGATATCCAAAAAAGACAAAGAAAAAATTATTGCTGAATATGAAAATATAGACAAAATAATTGATTCCAATCTTTGAAAAATTCACCTCACCAGCAGCATCTTACCGGTTCTGACATTCGATTTATCTACCGTTAACCGGTAAAAATAAATACCACTCGGTGCTTCCTGGCCAATTCGATCACGACCATCCCACTCCACCGTGCGGTGAATCGTCGTTTGGGTATTGGCAAACTCCCAGTGGCGAATGGTTTGTCCCAGGATATTGACTATGCTCAGGGTATGAGTTTTCCCCAACAACTCGGCCTCCAACCGGATTTCATATTCGATGGTGGTCTGCGGGTTAAAGGGATTGGGATAATTGCGCAGCAACTGAATCGTGGAAGCTACTGGCGGATTCTGGCCGGAAGCAGGATCGATACCCACAACCTCCTGATTTTCGTAATAAACGATGCCGCCGCCGTTGGCGCCGCTAAAAACATCCAAATCGCCGTCATCGTCTATGTCTGCTAAGACCGGGCTGGAGCGTAGATGCAGGGGCAAATCAAAACTGTTATCCAACACAAAGTTCGGTGATAGTGAATCCCCCTGATTTCGATATAAAAATGTCCCGTCCGATTCGCTGCCGACTAACAGGTCCTGGTCGCCGTCCTCATCAATATCGCTGAAGAAAGGATTGCTGAAGTTGCCCACCGTAATGTTCTGGTAGTTTTCGGTTTCCAGGACGAACAGTGGATTGGACGCCGAGCCCTCATTGCGATAATAGTTTAGGTTGCCTGCCGATTCACCAATCACAATATCAAAATCCCGATCGCCGTCCAGATCGGCAAAAGCCGGGGTGCTGAATTGTCCGATATCGAGCGTATCAATATTGGTATTCCCGGTGACCTCGACAAAATCAGGAGAGCCCGGCGAACCTTCATTGCGGTAAAAATCGATCCCGCCGTCCCATTTGCCGAGGAACATATCCAGCAAACCATCATTGTTGATGTCCACAAATACCGGATCGTAATTGAGATCAAAGGTTTGATCGACGCCCAAAAAATGGTCGTCAATCAAGCTGAAAGACGGATTGGTAGCGCTGCCCTGATTTTCGAAAAAGTAAATCCGGCTGTTATTATTGCCGGGTGAAGCGAGGTCCTGTTCGTTGGCCAGAAACAGGTCCAGGTCGCCATCGCTGTCCACATCGGCCAGCGCAATATTGGTGTTTTGCCCGATGTCGATGCTGGAGATAAACTGCCGGGTGCGCAATGAAAAATCCGGTTGCGTAACCGAACCGATATTTTCGTAAAAATACAAATTTTCGGCCAGGTCGGTTAAGAAGGAGCCCGAACCGCCCAGCACGCCCAGGAACATGTCATAATCCAGATCACCGTCGATGTCGGCAAAGCGGGGCACGTTATAACCGCCGGTCATTACCGGATTGTTGGGGGGATATTCGGTCATGGTAATGTCGATGTTGGGATCAGTGCAGCTTCCGCTGTTTTCCAGAAAGATCAGGCTCTCTTCAAAAAAATCACCCCAAAATAAATCGTTATCCTGATCGTCATCAATGTCGATAAAGGTCAAAGAATTCGCCCCATGAAGCTGGCGACCGTCTGTCCGGCCAGGACGAATAACTCCTTCCCCGCCGCCGGTAATGATCTCAATATCTTCGAAAAAATCGGTGATGTGTTGATACTGGGGTACCCCATTACTCCCCAGCCCGATATGCTCGTAAAAGGTAATATGACCGTTCTGGCTCCTCCCCAAAAAGAGATCCAGGTCGTCGTCGCAGTCAATATCCGCCCAGTCGGGAATGCTTAGCGCGTCTGCGGAGATGATGGCGCCGGTGTTATCTCTCAGGGTGTCTGACACCGAGACAAAATTGGGGTTGGTGGACGATCCGTCATTGCGAAAATAGCGGATGTTACCAAACGGTTTTTCAGCAAAGAGGTCGACGTCATCATCGCTGTCCACGTCGGCGAACTTGAACCATTCTCCCACGGTTAAGCCTTCAAAGCGGTCGGTCACCCACTCAAACTCATGACCGGTGGTTGAACCGCTATTGCGAAAAAAAGTGAGCAGGCTGGCCCGGTCCTGAATGAACAAATCCAGGTCGTCATCGCCGTCGATGTCTACAAATTGGTGGACGGGTCGATTCATGCCGCCGGTTAAGGGCAAATCGAATGAGGAGCCGCTTAAATCAGTAATGGGGAAGGGATCGATTTTTCGCTGAAACAAAAAAGATTGAGCCTGCAAAAAGTTTGCTAAGAATATAAAACTAATGAGAATAAAAGTTAACAGAAATTTCATGGACTGCATATACGCCTCAATACTTTGTTTAAAAAATAGTCTGGTAAAATTAAAGATCATTTTTTCTCCCACCTTAGCCCTCCCTTGACTAAGGTGCAGAGTATGGCAGAAGTTTTTAATCAAATTTATGTTTGCCGGACTTTTCCAAGGGAATCTACGATAGTCCGTTTCAAATGACACCCTGCCAATAAAAAGCGCAAAGATACATGCTAAAGCATGGTAATCTGTTTATTGAAAATAAGTTTATGCGAAATCATTACAACGCTTAACCCACATTATACTCAATTGCTGACTGTGATGGTTCGTTGAGCGGTTTCCATATCAAATATGATCAGTTCGGAAAGCAGGTTTTCCTGGCCAAAGGCCCGCAAAAAATAGGGTGGGAAGGAACGGAAACGTAATCGAACCGAAACATTTAGATTAGCCGGTTGGGAAGGCGCCTGAATGGTGTAGCGGCTGGTATCGGTGGCAAAGGGTGGAATGGTGTGTTTGGATATTGAGTGGGCTTCCCAGAAGAATAATGTTGTATCCCCGTTTTGATCGAACGGCGTCCCGTTAAATAGAACCAGCGCCGTATCTTCGGGGATAGTGCCATTGTTAACCGATCCACTGTGATGGTTGCGCAGATCGCTGTTGACATCCAGCAAACCGGTGGCAAAAATTTCAGAGCTGCTGGAAGCATCTTCAACAGTCAACTCGATCCACATTTGCCGCTCGAAAATGGTTCCGGAAGGAATATCATGCCCGGTCTGATCGTTGGTGATCAGCACATCGATATTGAACATGCTGTCTGCGGAAACCGTTGCGGGGAGATTAACCTGCATGGTGACCGCTTTTTGCAACAACTCTCGGATCGCTTGAATGGTTTGATTTTTTCCGGGAAACTCAACCAGCGGATAATCCACCCCGACAAAGGTATGCTCATGCAGATTATCCCGCATGGGGGCACCCCGTGCAGCCTGTCCTTCATAAGTCGGCATGTGGCACCCCTGGCACTCCAGTCCCATTGCCACATAAGGACTGGTGTCCCACTCCTGATTGGTCGTTTCCAGGAACATGCTGCCATCCGGAGACAACACATTGTGACAGGGGCTACAAATATCGGAACTGAGGTAGGTGCGGTCGAATTCAGATTCATGAAACGTATTTTCCTGCGGATTGTGAATCGGTCCCCTACGGACGCGATCCAGATGAAACCCATCGATCCCAGTACCGGTGGTGAGGTTATCGGTTTTCATGGTATGGCAAACATCGCAGTGAATTCCCTCTGTGGCGATGGTGGTTAAGTCGGCCGGATCAAATCCGGGCGGCGTCTCGCCGAGAATGCTACCAAAAGGGCTGTGGCATTTGGTGCAGAACTGATCCAGTTGATTGTTGGAGCGATCCTGTCCGATATCATTTAATGTGAAAAATACCGGATCGATCATGGCATAAGCGTGCATGGAAGACCGCCATTCCTGAAAGTGATTGGGATGGCAGGCAGCACACTCCTGCGGATCGGCAATGACCTCGCGAATTAACTCGGTGGAATCCACGCCCCCTTGCGGCGGCGGCGGTTCGGTAGTCGATTCTTCGCAGGCGGTTATTAAGGTGATAATTGGGATTGGTACTAATAGTAGCTTCGGGATTAAACGAAAAAATTTTGCCATAATCTTTAGTTTGTTTTATTTGCATTTTTATAGAGTCGTATGGATTTGTCATTCTGAGGGAGTGCCTGTCTGCCGCCGGCAGGCAGCCTGCCTGTTGCAAGCAGGGCAGGGAGCGACCGAAGAATCCCTCTGATGGGATGCAGCGTAAAAAGCAAGATTCTTTCCCACAGGGAGCATACCAAGACATAGTCTCCACCATGTGGCAGGCACCACTGTGTGGCCATGTGCCGCTATCGCTCAGAATGACAAGAAAACCATGGGCTGATTATTTTAGCCAGACTTCATTAAAGACTTCAGCTCATACATAAGTTTACATCGACCATGACGCCATGCCAGAGCCAAACTCTTCAATTTCCAGCACTTTCTCTATTTGATTGGTGTCTGCATTGATGACTACTACCGTACCGACAAATTCATTATCCCCAAAATCGTGACGGGGTTGGTAGCTTCCATTCACATTGCGATTGGAAATAAAAACATAATCTCCGTTGGGAGATACAGCAATCCCGTGCGGTCTGGCCAGACCGTCGCTGCCATCCCCCAATCCGAAGCTCTGCACGACTAACGAACTCGCATCGATTACCGAAAACTGATTGGCATCCAGGTGAGCTGCATAGACTTTGGAACCGTCCGGCGTAAATGCCAGGTGCCAGGGACTGGCAGGTACGTCCACCGTTGCAGTTAAACCGGGAGCAGTCGGATCGCTGACATCAATCACAAACATCTGGTCCGAGTCGCTGCCGGAGAGGAATACGGTGTTATTGTCCGGGGATACTGCCGATTGAAGCGGGCTGGAGTTAACGTTGAGAGACAGAAACCCTTTGAACTCCTTTGTGGCATGTTCTATGGAAAAGAAGATATCTTCGGATAGGCTGGCCGTATAAACATACTGACCGTCATGACTCATGGACAACCCGTGAGGAATCGGACTGGGAAGGAAAATCTTTCCACCGGAAATATTTTGATCTTCGAATGGCTGAAAGCTCTGAGAGTCCATTACATATATGGAGTTGACGGTGATTTGTGGATCTACAAAACGAGATATATAAAGGATGTCCTCCGTGGGGTGATGGGCCAGCAATGCCGGCAAGGCGGTAGTATCTTCGGCAACAACTTCATTGTTTGCGTTAAATTTTAAGACCTTGCCGGCATTAATCATGCTCAAAAACCAATTTTGACCGTCAGCTGCAACCGCCACATGATGTGGCTTGGAACCGGGGTTAAAGCCTAACTTTATCAGGTCAATGGTTCCAATGACAACCTTGGCATCCACATCGATGATGGACACGATGTCGGCATCCTGGCTACATACATAAATGCGGTTGGTGGAGTTTTCATAGGGTATTTCATTGGCATCGTTTTTTGCACCTTCATCAATCCAGCGGGCTAAAAAGGCAATGGCAGCGCTGTCCACCGCAGCTGCTCCCTGCTCGGTGGGATGAACTTTGAGAACATCGTTAATGCGCAGCTTGGTTAGCATCTCGATCAGAACACTGTTTTCCGAGTCGAAGGGGATGATAGCCTCGCCAAAGTCAGTGCCTTTAATAAGATTCGTCCAGGAATCCAGTCGCAGCCCTGCTTCGGCCTTTTGCGGGCCGTGGCAACTCACACATTTCCCATTGAAGAACGCCTGCACGTGTTCGCTGTATTTAATTGCCCCGATACTCCCGTAATCGATACCATTTTCTTCCTGGGAAATGCCGGTAGCATCTTTTTTACACTGCAATCCCAGAAATACAATCAAGATAAGCGATACGAAAAACGTGATAGTCCTTTTCATGAATACCCCTGTGGTTATTGGTGAAAAGTTTTGTAGAAAAGTACTGTCATTTGGTTATCAATATTATGAGTGCACCCAAGTCTTAATATGTTTGTTTCCTGATTTACCTGATTCAATGCTCCATTACACGCTTGAGGGCCGATTTTGTTTTGCCATTTTTAAAATCGTGCGGCGTTGATCACGATAAGCTGCCTTCGATGCAAGTGGTATCAAATCCGCCCCGGGTATTATACGTTGTGGTAACCCGAATGCGATTGGTTTCCAGAAGCTGTTTGAGGTCATCATAGACCCGTTTGGTGACTGCTTCCTGGTAAATACCCACATGGCGAAAACTGACTATATAATATTTCAGCGATTTCAATTCCACACATTTGCCCCCATCGGGATGATACTCGATTTTTAAATAGGCGTAATCCGGTAATCCACTAAAAGGACAGACTGCGCTGAACTCACTGGTTTCGGTGACGATTAATTGGTCGGGGCTATCAAACGGGAAGGTTTCCAATAACTGGGGATTGATATGGGATTCATCCAGAAACTCAAACGTTTTGCCTTCCGGCAACGGCATTATATTTCTCCTGACTTGTTTGTTACTTAGAACTTGCAATTCTCAAGTATACAAATTAAATACAAAACACTCGTTTATGAAAACACTTTTGGAATAATGTAGGCGCGTTCAACTAATCGGTGCTTTTTAATGTAGGTTGTCATGCCCAGCCTGCCTCGCATTCAGGCAGGGCATCCAGAAACTTGATAGGTGGATTCCCGCTTCCACAAAGTGGTGCCTATGGCAAAAACATGCCTGCCTGGCTTGCATTGGCAGACAGGCGGGAATGACGACAGTGTTGCCCACTTATATGCCCATGAAAGCTCTTTTTAATCTTTAACTTGATTCTTAAATCTTCACTTGTGTTATTTACACCTTTTGATAAATCAAAGCATTTTTTAAGTATGAATCGTAGCAAAACAAGGACATCCCGCCTTTGGCGCTGGGTGATCGTGGTTATTATATTAGGAGGACTTTTTCTGGTGTTGCAATGGCTGGTTAAGAAGATGATCTATCCGGCTCCGCCGGTATCGGTCTCCGATCCGCCACCCGATATGAAAGAGATGCGCTTTACTCTATCCACCGGTGAAACAGTGATTGGCTGGCTTAGCCATCAATCGTCATTGGAGGATTCAATCCCGGTTGTGCTCTATTTTCATGGAAACGGTGAGAATCTGGAAACCATGCGACAATCGGGAATTTTTGAAGACTTTCGCCGACTCGGCGCTCATTTTTTGGCCATGGATTACCCGGGTTACGGACGCAGTACCGGCCAGCCATCGGAGCATAATTTAATTGAATCCGCCGACTCGGCATTTGCCTGGATTCTGCAAAACTATCCGAAGTATCCCAAATTTATTGCCGGTTGGTCGTTGGGAGCGGCAGTGGCGATTCAGGCAGCGGCGCAGTATCACCAGGAGTTATCCGGTTTGATTGCCATGAGCGCCTGGTCATCTTTGCCGGATGTGGCTGCGACCCATTATCCCGATTTTCTGGTCGATTGGGCGGTGGAGGAAAATTATAATTCGGTGGCAGCTGCTCGTCAAATCCAATGCCCGGTGCTGATGATCCACGGCGCAGTTGACCAGATCATTCCCCTTTCCCAGGGTGAACAGGTAGCTGCCAATATGGCCTCGTCCCCACGATTTATTAAAGTTTCCGGCGCCGGCCATAATGATTTATTATCCCGGGCAGTGGTTTGGGAAGAGATGAAGGGGTTTATTTATCGATAAACTCATATAAAGTGTGGTTTTCTTTGCAAATTATTTATACATTATCAAAATACATTATGGAGAAAATCAAATGATTCGGACGCAAATTTATTTAACCGAGGAAGAACATAGACAATTAAAAAGAGTTGCTTTGAAGACCGGTGCTAAACAAAGTGAGTTGATTCGGAAAGCCATCGATAAATTTCTTGAGAGATTTAAAGATCGGGATCGTAAACAATTAATACGACAGGCAAAAGGAATCTGGCAGGATCGTACCGACTTACCCGATTTTAAACAATTAAGACGCGAATGGGATAGGGTTAATTTTGAATAAAAGCTTCCTGTTAATTGATACAGATGTTATTATCGATTACCTGAGAAACAGACCCGAGGCGGTTGAGTTTTTAGAACAATCTGACTCTAATTTTTATATTTCTCCTATAACAATTGCTGAACTTTGCGCAGGTGTGCGAGATGGTGATGAACGTATTAAATTAGAGACTTTTGTCGAGGCCTTTCAGAGCATTCCCGTTGATGATAGTATTGCTCAACAAGGAGGGCTCTTTAAGCGTGATTATGGAAAAAGCCATGGAGTTGGATTAGCAGATGCAATAATTGCCGCGTCTTCGGAGAAAATGGGTGCAATCTTGGTAACACTCAACAAAAAACATTTTCCAATGCTTTCAAATATTTTAACGCCCTATGAAAAGTAGGTTCTGTCGTGCAATACTCCATTAATCCATCAATTTGTTCCCCCACCTCCCAGATTTACCACCAAAGGCAGCCCGTAAGCCAGGGCGGCAAAGATCATCACCCAGTAAAATCCCATCTCCACTGCAATTAGCGTTGCTAATACAGAGCTAATCACAGAGAGGCAGCCGTTAATCCCCCAGGCCCAGGGGATGGCTTGCTGATTATGATGGGAAACAATCCGCAATCCGAGTGGGAAGAGATTGCCCATCATCGTGGTGGGGATGGCGATCAATAGAATCGCCAGCAAAATTTTTATGGGCAGCGGGAGGGCTATGCTTTGTTGCAGGATAGGCGTCAATACCAGGGCATAGAGTAGTAGTAAGAAGATGATCGCAGTCGTAATCATCAAAATTGTTTTGGCAGTGGTCGTTAACCGGGAAGAAAAGTAGCTGCCGATCCCGGAAAAAATCATCATGGTACTGATGACGGCTGAGGCGGCGTAAATGGGATTGCCAAAATAAAGCGTAAAGCGTTGGATTAACACAATTTCGACAAACATAAATCCCAATCCGATCCCGCTAAAATAAAGCACGATCCAGCCCTTTTTACCGCCGCGCCAGCCGATTTTGAAGAGCGGCAAAATGATCAGCACAATCGCGACCAGGGTGATTTGCACCAGGGTCAGGGCAACAATCAGATAACCAAGTTCCAGAAAGGGCAGGGTTCTGCCGCCGAACACCTCCGAAAGGTGAGGGATGCTCTTCCAGCGCAAAAATTGAGAAAAATAAGGACGATTGTCAGTCGCCGGGCGAATGGTGAACGCATAATCTTGATAAAACTGCTCTCTCTGGGGAGATAAAATTTTATCCAGATACTCAAAGAATTGATCGTCCTGAAGTTGGTTGTAACGATCCCGTTCGCCGCGTTTCAGATCGGGAAGCAGGGCGGGATCAAAATGCAGTTTTCTACAAAATTGTCGAATTTGCCGGGTTTCTTTTTCGGTAATCGCGGTTCGCTTAAGTGCAAAGGTGATCGTCCCCCAACTGCGTACCGCAGTTATAAAGCGGGATGGATTTTCAATGCCTTCTTCCTCCAGGACTTCGACAATGGTTGCTAAAATCTTTAACGGATTTCGAACCGGGTAGTCCATCCAGCAAGTCACGCTGAGCATTCCCTGCGGCGTCAGCCGACGCCACATTTCGCCAAAGGCATTTCTAGTCAACAAGTATTGTTCCTGAAGCGCCTGAAGGCCGGAAGTGCCTCCAAAGCCGCCGATGATGGGCAGCGTGATCAAATCATATTTGGTGGTATCGGTTAATAAGTAAGTGCGTGGTTCCAGCGCCTCAATTGAAACCGCCGGGTGATGAAAGAGCGAATCAGTCTCTGCGGCCAAGTCATTTTCAAGCATGGAAATAATCACTGTATTTGGCTCAACGGCTGTCACGGCTTTGGCGTTATGGATTAACGCCTGGGCAATATCAGCGCCGGTGCCGGCATTCAAGACCAGTACGTTGTCCCGATTTTGGATGGCATAGGGGAGGGCATTAGTGGTGTAATCCATAATGGTGGTGGTATCGGTTTTTTCCCGGGAGATAACCGGTCCAAACCAGTTTCCGTTATTGAACGCCGCTTTTTCTACCGGAACTTTTTCTTGATAGGTCAAACTGAGTCCCGGCGCGTAGCGGATGGCCGGAGAGGAGACCACCTGAATGAGTCCGTAGGGACTGCTCTCTTTAAAAACGATGCGGGCTTCGGGCAGATCGAGGGTTTTTCGCAAGCTTTTGAATTGGGATAAAACCGGGTGAGTGGGAAAAATGAACATTGCGATGAGGAGAATTATTGCAAAACAAGCGACGGGAATGATTAAGGATCTTGAGTGCGCGGGCAGAATGAGAATCCCGGAAACGATTGGAAATATGGCGATGATGGCCGGCAACTGCTCCGGGAAAAATATGCCCATCAGGAGCAGAGCTGCGATGCCGCCGATCCCGGAGCCAATCAGATTGGCAAAATAGAGCGCTCCGATTTGTTGCACGAATTTGGCAAAAAAGATTCCGATCGCCAACGCACCGGAAAAGAAGGGAATGAAAAACAGGAAATAGGTGATCAGCAGCTTCCATACATGGGTGACATCGGCAAATAACAGGTAGGAATCGAAGCGAAAGATGGTGAGTTGAGACAACCCAACCGCCACTGCCATGGTGGCGCCGGATAGAATCATCAACAGCGGCAACAGTTTTTGGTATGCCGCTAACAGGCGCTCTCGAAAAATGGATAAGACCGTGCCCGCGGCGCCGAATCCCAACAAAGCCACCGAAATTACCATATAGGCGAAATGATACCATTGCATGATGGAGAGGATTTGCATGAGCACCAGTTGGAAGGCAATAATGGCCACCGATAGAAGTCCGATCGAGAAAAGGAGGCGTTTGGGAATGTCAGGCATAGATGGTTGATTAGATATATTTTGTAATTTTGAACATTTGCCGGCTTGTGAAACAAGTCTGGAGAACAGTCAACCATGAATCTAATATGGCGACTTTAATTAAGTGCTTTAAAAAAAGATATAACAATGAACAATACCAATAATACTAATTAAATTGTAACTCATGAGTATAGCAATACATTTTCAATAAATGAGTAAACTTCCTACAGCTCTATTTTGAATTCGTAAATTTTTTAATTAAATTAATTTATGGAATTTGAATGGGATGAAAAAAAGAATAAAGCCAATATACGTAGACACGGAATTAGTTTTGAACTTGCTTCAATCATATTTAATGACTTTGTAATTTCTCGATGGGATAAACGATCCTATGGGGGTGAGGAGAGGGAAATAAGTTATGGAAGGATAAGGGGAGAACGCATTATTGTTGTAGTGCATATAGATAGAGGGGAAAAGATAAGGATTATCTCAGCAAGAAAAGCTAATAAAAAAGAGAGGAAAATATATTATGACAATTATTACAAAAAAAGATAGCGAAATTCCAGCGCCTTCTAAAGAAGAATTTGAGCGATTCGATGCCATTTCTGACGAAGAAATAGATACATCCGAAATTCCCGAATTGGATGAAGCATTTTTTGAAAATGCGGCATTAGTAATCCGTTTACCAAATGGTATAAAAGTTACCATAGATCCCAAAACATGGCATGCCTTGGCCAAAACTAAAGCAGGGCTGGAATATCACATCGAACAAATCAAATTGGCGTTGAAAAGCTACAGCGGAAAGCAAATTGCTTGAAACATAATGTGATGGGGCAACTTAAAGTGTAGCTCACCACCTGTAATGCCTACCAACCTGAATAAGACTCATCAATGGGAAAAAAGTTACTCACTCCGCCGGAAGGGTACAAAGCGGACCGGCATCAAATTCTTGGTTTTGGTCTCTCCGTCTTCTTTTTCAACTAACATCAGGGATTGGGTGCGAAACGGCGATCCCACCGGAATGATCATCTTCCCATCTTCTTTTAATTGTTTGATTAATGGCGGGGGAATAAATTCTGCCGCCGCCGTTACCACGATCGCATCGAAGGGAGCGTGTTCTTCCCAACCGTAATATCCGTCAGCGATTTTTACTTCCACATTATCATAGCCAAGGTTGTTGAGCCTCTTGGCTGCTGCGTTTCCCAATTCGGGGATAATTTCAATGGTATAAACCTCCTTCACAATTTTGGACAACACCGCCGCCTGATACCCGGATCCAGTGCCGATCTCCAACACCCTATCATCCGGTTCGGGTTCGACAATCTCGGTCATGTAGGCAACGATGTAGGGCTGCGAAATGGTTTGTCCGTGACCGATAGGAAGCGGATTATCGTTATAGGCGTTTTCTGTTTCATTTTCGGGCACAAACAGGTGACGCCTCACCGTGCGCATGGCCTGCAAAACGTCATCATCGTTAACCCCGCGCCCTTCGATCTGGTAGGTCACCATATTTTGGCGGTCTTCCTGGTAGGGATCGTCCGGGGTCTCCTGAACCTGTGCGGATTGAGGGTTGTCTTCCTCCTGATTTTTCGGTAAGGAATTCCCATTACAGGCGAAAGTGAAACCAAGTAAAATGACACTTATGATTAGCTTAAACATACAGCCTCCTTAAAACGATGTATTTAATACAATGTCAAAAAAGTTTATAATAATTTTAAAAGGTTCGTAAGTCAGGTTTTATAATCTCTCCCACATCCGACTCTATTCACATAAACCAATGAATTGGAGTGACAAGATTATTTTAACCCCATCGCTTCTTTAATTTTTCGAGCACAGAGTCGAGGTCATTTTCAACTTCTTCATTACGAAATCGAATAACTTCAATACCAAGCATATTAATGATAAATGTTCTTAGCTTATCCCGATCTTTTTGGTAGTCATGAATCTTTCCATCCAGTTCAATAACAGAATTTTTCTCAAAACAATAGAAGTCCGCAATATAAAAGGTTTCTTTTCCTATATAATCGAAGAAAATAGGATATTGGCGATAGAATTTCAGTCCAAGGAACTTCCGCTTTCGAACTACTTTCCAGAAAATCTTCTCTGCATTGGTCTGGCTTTTTCTCAACTCCCGGCAAAGTTGTTTGGCGATTTGTCTCAGTCGCGGATCGGGGGTAAGGCTCATGAAATTATCCTCTTGCCTTGCTTCTCGAACTCATCCCCCCTGCCTGCCTCCGGCATTCAGGCAGGCAACCCCCTTCTCTTATAAAGAGAAGGGGGCTAACTTTTGCAGAAACATTTAGATACCTGTCTTGCTAAGCTCCCCCTCTCTTTCCAAGAGAGGGGGTCGGGGGGTGAGTTTTTCAGAGTGATCAATCCTCTTCTCTCATTTGTGTGAAGAGAGTAGCCCACATCCCAGCCTTAGCAAGGGCAGGGTGTGGGTGTGGTTAAAAAATTTCACTTTATTTTATTAAACTATTTTTTGAGCAAGCTATTTAATCCTATGCCATAATTTTTTTCATACTAACCCCCAAACGCGTAACCACTCTTAAACTTTTACTTCTTAACTTTAAAATAGCGATATCCAATATAGCCATAGACAGCTAAGTTAACCACAATCACAAACAGTCCCAAAATGATTTGTAATGTGGGTGTCAGCGCTGTCGGGTAAAGCACCGGCAGAATATAATGTTCGATAAAACCGGATTGATATCCTGCCGCACCGCCCTGATGGCGAAGCCAGTTTTCCAGGGGCGTCAACGGGCAGATCCATCCGAAAAATTCAATTAATACGCCCCAGATGGCAGCAGGGATATGCAACCAGATTACCCGTTTCCATTTAAAGACCAGTAGTCCGCCTGCAACTACAAATGCAACGAAAAGCAAATGTATGATCACCGTTATATCCGCAAGCAAACGGTAGATCATCGTTCATTCTTCCTCCCCATTAATATATACATTTTTGACGCTCTTACAAATACCGGTTGTGATTGCGCATTTCACTCGGAGTATTCTTTGAGCTGACGCATGCTCACCGTGCGGGGCTTCTCATTGGTGCCTCTTCTTCGCACATACGGAAACGGTCCCTGGTTTTCTACCAATTCGACAATCTCTTCCTTTTCGAACAACGGTTTGTATTGATTGTTACCGATGGGCGCTTCGATTTTTTCTGTGGTGATGTAAAGTTTCATTGAATGGTCTCTCCTAATTAAATTGGACAAATTTTAGACACGGTGTAATTGCCTCTGGTTTTACTTTCCGTTGAATAATTATCAAAATTTGACGAAAAAGTCAAGATGATACAGCTATAATTGATGACCATGCTTTCGCATGTGTTTTGAACATTACAATCTCGTTACACAGTTCTACTGTGTAACGCACAAGGAGAAGCTCTGCTTCCATTTTTCCTTTACTCTTAACCCATGTCGATACCAAGCCTTAACGAGATGGCATTGAGTTGATTGATATCTTTTATTTTAGAGGGATATAAAACATACAACAAGTCGATATAAAGCCAGTTTTTATGAAACCTGACTCCGTTTTACACTTATCCTTGCCATAGTCTGCCGATAAGTGAAGTGTTCTGATCCACACATCTATCAAACAGGCTAAAGCCTGATCAGCGAGGTTTATTATAGCGGACTGAAGTCCGGCAATCACTTTGTTAATTAAGGTTTCCTAAACCCTGGAGGTTTAGGAAACCTGGT
>JABAHQ010042182.1_pt2 | contig 16165 bp, 19 predicted proteins | sample 7062091 | NCBI WGS metagenome assembly JABAHQ01 (sample SAMN14534359, study PRJNA622989) | marine sediment metagenome | biome: marine biome [ENVO:00000428]; feature: marine pelagic biome [ENVO:01000023]; material: deep marine sediment [ENVO:00002113] | place: India: Gulf of Kutch | collected...
CGGATCAAAGCCTGCTTGACGGCTCCCCGAGGCTTATCGCAGCCAGCCACGCCCTTCATCGCCTCATGCTGCCAAGGCATCCACCGTCTGCCCTTACTCGGTTTGCTCTTTGCCCCACACTCTATTCACTTTTCAAGGACCAAAAGCGCCTTCTCGCAAATTCTAGTATAACACGGGTTGCCGAGGTTGTCAAGTATCCCCCTCGCTACCGGCGAACTCCAGGGCGACCTCCTCCCAGAGCCCTTCCAGGTCATAGAACCGGCGGACCTCCGATTGGAAGATATGGACCATAAAATTTCCGTAATCGAGCACGACCCATCGCGGGGAGTCCAGCCCCTCGGAGAGCGGCGCCAGCCCGGGAAACTTCTCCATAATATTTTCCGCGATGGCCTCAATCTGTTTCTCGCTGTCTCCTTCGGTGATGACGAAGTAGGAGCTGGCAACAGCAAACTCCTCCAGATCGAGGACCACCGTCCGCTCCCCCTTCTTCTCCGCGATCAACTCTAAAACCAGTTGAAGCTGCCGGCGGTCTTTCTCCTCCAGCTCCTGCCACTGCCTATGAGCCAACCGGAAAACCTTCTCCTCCGATGAACAGAAGATCCACTTCGCCTAAATTATACCCCCCTTGGGCGATCTCTTCCAACGAACCCTCCCCCAGCTCGCGGAACTCCTCCGCGGTCACTATCTCGACCTCCCCGGGCAGGACTTCCCGTACCAGCTCGGCCCTTCGGAGATCGCCGGCCAGATCGACGAGGAAGCTATGCCGGTAGTTGAAGTTATCGGCATTGCCATAGTAGGCCACGGGGAAATCACGCGCCCGCAGGAGGGCAGCCGTCTCCCGCGCCAGTCCCAGGGCCCCGCTCCCATTGAGGACCCCGATCCGGACCTCACTGGGGATAAGTACATCCAGGCCCAGGACCAGGTCGGCGATCAAGTTCTTCGCCTCCACGATCCTCGGCTGAAGGTACTCCACCTCCTCAATCCGCTCCGGCTCCCCCGGAACCTGGGCCATGGTCATCCTTTCCGCTTCCATCCCCCGAAGCCGCCTGGCCAGGGTGAGCAGGTCAAACAGGGAGAGGTTAGTCTCCACATATCGGCTGAGGGCCCGCACCAAGGATTTAAGATCCCGGCGGTCCCCGTTCTCCGTCCCTTTGGACAGCAAGGCTTGGACAAATTTCTGCTGCCGACGAATGCGGCCGAAGTCGCCGCTCTCGTCGCGGTAACGAATATAATCCAGAGCCTGTTCCCCGTCGAGCAGTTGGTCGCCAGGAGGAATGTCGATGTGCAAGTCCTGGGCCTCATCGTCGTATTGGAGGTGCTTTTCCACCTCCACAGTCACCCCGCCGAGGTGATCGATGATCTCCCGGAACCCCTGGTAGTCGATGACGGCGTAAAAGGGGATGGGGACCCCCAGAAGGTCGGAGACGACCTGCTTGGCTTGCCGGACTCCCCCGAAGGAGTAGGCGGCGTTGGCCTTGTGGAACTGCCCGTCGGGGAACTTCAGCCGCAGGTCACGGGGGATGGAGACTAAGGATACAGCCTGCCCTTCGATGTGGGCGAGGATCATGGTGTCGCTGCGGTTCCGCCCCTCCACCTCGTCGAGGCCCAAGATGAGGATCGATGTCCCGCCCTCCCCCAGCGAAGGCCCCCCAGGCCAGAAGAGGAACAGGAGGATCGACATGGCCACCAGCCCCCCTCCTACCAGGACCATTCCGATTCGCTTTCTCAACTCTTCACCCCCTGACTCCCTCAGGTTAGCCGGAGGCGCAAGGTAAGTCAAGCGAAGCCCTAGTATGTTATAATGGTGTATGGGTGAGGCCAATGGGGATGTCTATGTAGAGTTGGCCAGGCGAGCAGTAGAGGAGTATGTCAGGCTTGGCCGGAGGATTCAGCCTTCGGCGGACTTATCCGCGGACTTGCGGCGGCGGGCAGGAGCCTTCGTCTCCATCAAGAAGCACGGGGCGCTGCGCGGCTGCGTGGGGACCTTCCTCCCGGCCCGGGAGAATTTAGCTTCGGAGATCATCGCCAATGCGGTCAGCTCGGCCACCAGGGATTATCGCTTTCCCCCGATTACCGCTGAAGAGCTGGAGGAGCTGGAGTATTCCGTGGACGTCCTCACCTCGCCGGAGCCAGCATCCGCCAAAGAACTCGACCCCAAGCGTTATGGGGTCCTGGTGCAGAGCGGCGGGCGGCGGGGGCTCCTTCTCCCCGATCTGGAGGGAGTGGACACGGTAGAGGAGCAACTGGAGATTGTCAAGAGCAAGGCGGGGATCGCTCCCCACGAGCCAGCGGAGCTGTTTCGCTTTGAGGTAGAGCGCCACATGGAGGGGTAGTGAAGAGGCCACTGATCTGGGGAGGCATCGCACTCCTCCTGGCCGTAGCTGTTTTTCTGGTCTTCGACGGCGGCGGCCGCTGGATCGAGCGCCGCCAATACCTCATGGGGACGCTGGTCCAGATCAAGGCCACCGACGATGGAGCCATCAGCGCCGCCTTTGGGGAGATGGTCCGTTTGGAACGGCTCACCTCCAAGGAGGGAGAGGGCGAGCTGGCCCAGCTTAACCGCGAGGCTCGCGCGGGGCCGGTGAAGGCCTCCGATGAGCTTTTCTCGCTGCTGGAGGAGGCTCTCCAATATCAGGAGCTCACCAGGGGGAAGTTCGACATCGCGCTGGGCAAGCTGGTCGACCTCTGGGGCTTTGGCGAGGAGGGGAGCGAGGTTCCATCCGCAGAGCAGATCGAGAGGCTGCTCGGCGAACGGGGGGTTAGTCTGGACAGGGCCAACAAAACCGTGAAGTTAGACCGGAACTCTAAATTAGACCTCGGCGGAATCGCCAAGGGATACGCCGTCGATCGGGCGATCCAGGTTTTGAAGGACCGGGGAGTTGAGGCAGCACTGGTCGACGCGGGAGGAGATATTCGAATCTACGGGAGCAGACCGGAAAGATTCTTCTCTCACCGGCGATTTAAGATTGCCATTCAGCACCCCCGGAAGGAATCACAAATCCTGGGAACGGTTCAGCTTTCCGGCGATCGGGCCATCGCTACCTCCGGCGACTACCAGCGCTACTTCGTCCGGGATGGGATAAGATATCACCACATCCTTGACCCGGCAACGGGGCGACCGGCGCGGGGATGTATTAGCGCGACCATCATCGCCCCAACGGCGCTTGTCGCCGACGCTCTTGCCACCGGTGTCTTCGTCTTGGGGCCGACGGAGGGGCTGGAGCTGATCGAGAAGTTCCCCGGAGTGGAGGGGATCATCGTGGGCTCCGCAGGCGAGATCCACAAATCATCAGGTCTAAACAATCTGAGGCTGGTGTACTAGATGCGGATTCTGAAGTACCTGCGAGGCGGGGACTGGTGGCTCATCGCCTGTATAATTGCGTTGAGCGTCGTCTTCATTCCGCTCCTCCATTCCGCGGCCCGCGGAAGGATTGCCATAATCCGAATCGGAGACGCCGTGGTGGAGACACTGGTCCTCGAAAATGACCAGAAACTGGTCGTCGCGGGGAGGCTGGGGGAGACAGAGATCGAGGTCAAGGACGGTCAGGTGCGAGTAGTCCGCTCGCCCGGACCACAGAAGCTCTGCGTCCGGCGCGGCTGGATCTCCAAATCGGGACAGATGCTGATCTGCCTCCCCAACCGCGTCACGGTGGAGATCCCCGGTGAGGCGGGGTATGATGCCCTGGTGCGATGAGCGATTTGCGGGGAGTAACGACGTTCGCTATGCTCCTGGCGCTCGGGGTAGCGCTGTGGGTCCTGGAGGCGCTCTTCCCTCCGCCCCTTCCGATTCCCGGTGCCAAGCTCGGCCTCTCCAACATCGTGGTGCTTTTCACCATGCTCTTCCTCGGCTATCGGGAGGGGATCTGGCTCGCCGTATTGAGAACCCTTCTGGGGAGCCTGATCGGGGGGACCTTCCTCTCGGTCGGCTTCGCCATGAGCCTGGGGGGCGCGGTGGCCAGCGCCCTGGCCATGGCCCTGAGCCTCCATTTTTGCGGGAGGCTGTTCAGCTTAATCGGCATCAGCATCATCGGCGCCGCCGTTCACAATGCCGCTCAGCTTACGTTGGCCTATCTCCTGTTCATCCGCCAGCCCGAAGTCCTCTACTACCTACCCTTTCTCCTCCTGGCCGGGTTGGTCAGCGGGGGGGTCACCGGCTCGATCCTGGTCTACCTTGATCGACGGATGGCGTTGACAAGGGGGTTCTCGATTCGATAGCATTGAATGGAACTAGGTTGATGAACAAAGCTCCGCGAGTGGCCTTGCGCACCCTGGGGTGTCGGGCCAATCAGTACGATACAGAGCTGATGAGCGGGAGGCTCCGCGAGGAGTTCGAGCTGGTCTCCCCTGAGGAGGGAGCCGATGTGTACATCGTCAACACCTGCACGGTCACCGCAAAAGCTGAGGCCAAGGCTCGGCAATATATCCGCAGCTACGCCCGCCGCGGCCTGGTCTTGGTCACCGGCTGCTGGGCGACCGCCGCCCCGGAAGAGGTCAACGAGATCGCCGGTGCGAGCCTCATCTTCGGCAATGCGGCCAAGCTTCGGGTCCAGGGTTTGGTGGAAGAGACGCTCGCCGGACGGCGCGGAGTGGTCAACCCGATCCCCAATGGTAATCTGCTTGATGACGAGCGAATCGACCTTGATTCGAGTCACACCCGAGCCTTGGTCAAGGTTCAGGATGGTTGTGACCGGTTCTGCACATTCTGTCGCACCATTGGGGCCCGCGGCCGTCCCAGGAGCAAGTCGCCCGAGGCCGTCCTCGGCGAGGTGCGAGATTTGGCGAAAAATGGCTTTGTCGAGATCGTCCTCACCGGGATCAACCTCGCCGACTACGGGGAGACGGCCGAAGCTCTGCCAAATCTCCTGTGGAAATTGGAGGAAATCCCCAAGCTGGAGCGGATCAGGCTGAGCTCCATCAACCAAGAGGGAGTCACCCCAAAACTGGTGGAGTTTTTCCGCGGGAGCGAGAAGGCATGCCCCTACTTTCATCTTCCCCTCCAGAGCGGCGATGACCTGGTCCTAAGGAAGATGAACCGCGGCTACAGAGCAGCGGAATACAAAGAGAAAGTGGAGTTGATTAGGGAGAACGTTCCGGGAGCGACCGTTGGAGCCGACGTTCTGGTCGGGTTTCCCGGGGAGGGGGAAGAGCAGTTCGAGCGAACCTACCGCCTCATCGAGGAGCTGAGATTTCTGCGATCCCACATCTTCCGCTACTCCCCTCGACCGGGGACCGCGGCGGCCCATTTCCCGGCTCAGGTTCCGGAGAGGGTTAAGCTAGAACGGGTGCGGCGGCTGGGGGAACTGGCCACCCGGCTGAGCCGCCAAGTTAGGGAGAAATATATCGGTCAACGGCTGCGGGTTCTGATCGAGGAGCGGGCCGAGGACGGGCTGTGGCGAGGCTGGTCGGAGAACTACATCGACGTCCATATCGACCGGTCGGGTAGGGCGCTCCACCCCGGGGAGATCGTGGAGGTTGAAGCTGGCCAATCATTCGCCGATCATTTGCGGGGCAAATTGAGCGGGGAGGTCGATTAAGTGGAGCACAAAGCCAGTCAAGGTGCAAACGAGCGGAGCACCCGCGAGCTAATCCTGAAGGACCAGGAGGAGGCGATGGCCCTCCTGGGCCAGCTCAACCGAAACCTCAACTACATCAAGGAGCAGTTCCCCGAGGTCAGGATAATCGCCCGCGGGGACCAGGTTAGAATCGAGGGGAGCGAAGAAGAGGTGGAGAGGGTCCATCTGCTCTTCGACCGGCTGCTCGACATCATCGAGGACAACCACGTCCCCAATTTGGAGGAGGTTAAGTACCTGGTGGAGAAGACGAAGGCTGGAGCAGACCTGGAGGGGGTCCTCTCCGATGTGGTTCAGGTGACCCATTGGGGAGAGGAGATTCGGCCGAAGACCATTGGCCAGCGACGCTACATCGAGGCGATCGAGCGCAATGATATCACCTTTAGCATTGGCCCGGCGGGGACGGGGAAGACCTATCTGGCCGTGGCCAAGGCGGTCGCCCACCTCAAGCGAGGGAAGGTCGGCCGGATAATCTTGATCCGCCCGGCGGTGGTGGCCGGTGAGGAGTTGGGATTCCTGCCCGGCGACATCCAGGCCAAGGTCAACCCCTACCTGCGGCCGCTCTACGATGCGCTCTACGACATGGTATCAGGCGACGAGCTGGCCAGATATCGGGTGGACGGCCGGATCGAGATTGCCCCTCTGGCTTTCATGCGCGGTCGGACCCTCAACAACAGCTTCGTCATCTTGGATGAGGCGCAGAACACTACTCATACCCAGTTGAAGATGTTCCTCACCCGGCTCGGCTTCCACTCCAGGGTGGTGGTCACCGGGGACATTACCCAGATCGATCTGGAGCGGGGAAAGTCCGGGCTGGTCGAGGTCCAGCATATCCTGAAAGGGATTGAGGGGATCGAGTTCGTCTACCTGGATAGGGGCGATGTGGTCCGCCACCAACTGGTGCGCGAGATTATCGAGGCTTATGAGCATGCAGAGAAGGGTAAAGAAGGCTGAGCGAGTCGGGAAGGGAAGCCGCGCCCGCCACGCCCTGCTTCTAGCACTGTTCGCCGCGCTCCTGCTCGGCCTGCTCTCCTTCCAACCCGACCAAGGGAGCCCCTGGTGGTACAGGTTCCTCGGCTGGGAGGAGTTGCTCTCCAATGGGTTGATTGCCCTGGTCACCCTCGCCCTCCTCTCAGTTTATCTGCGTTATCGCCAGCCAGAGTGGTGGGAGGAGGAGCGGTCGATTGCCTTTCTCGGCGGATTGATCTTGACGATCATGATGCTGGACAAGGTGGCTAACCTCTTCTCGCCCTACCTCACGCCGGTAGCCTTCGCCATCGGGTTGGCGGTGATCTTCCTCGGGGCGGAGATCGGTCTGCTCACCAGCATAGCCCTAGCCCTTCTCGTGGGCTTAGGGGGGGACTTCTCTCCTCCGGAGAGCCTGGTGGCCCTCGGGGGAGGACTGACCATGCTCTTGGGGCTGCGGGAGATCCGGCGCGGGGGCGATCTCGCTCTGGCCATGGCCGGGATCGGCGTCGCCCTGATGAACATGATCCTCCTGCTGGCCACCTCCATCTCCTTCGGCTTTGCCGGCTTAAGTTGGAACGCCATCGGCTGGGCCGGAGCCAACGGACTGATCAGCTACCTGCTCATCTTGGGCGGAATACCGCTGTCGGAGTACCTCACCGACAAGACCAGCCCCCTGGGGCTGATGGAGCTCCTCTCGCCATCACATCCGCTGATGGAGCGACTCCAGCGGGAGGCTCCCGCGGAACCTATCACCACTCCAGCAACATCGCCCAACTGGGGGCCAACGCCGCGCGGGCCATCGGCGCCGATCCCCTGCTGACCGAGGTCGGGGGCTACTATCATGACATCGGGAAGTTGGAGAATCCAGGCTATTTCGCCGAGAATCAAGAGGAAGGGAGCAACCCCCACGACGAACTCTCCCCCTCGATGAGCAAGTTGATCCTCACCGCCCACGTGCGCAAGGGGGTGGAGCTGGGGCAGAGGTCCGGCTTACGCGAGGACGTACTCCGGTTCATCCCCGAGCATCACGGAACCTCGGCCATCCGCTACTTCTACCTCAAGGCCCTCCAGGAGCACAAAGATGAGGAGATCCTGATCGACGATTACCGCTACGAAGCGGGGCGCCCGCGGTCGAAGGAGACAGCGATCATCATGCTGGCCGACTCGGTGGAGGCGGCGGCGCGGGTGGCGGAGAGCGAGCGGCTGGAGGAGGTAATCGCGGAGCAGATCAGCGCCAAGCTCGATGACGGCCAGCTTGATCGCTCCCCCCTGACCATCGCCGACCTCCACCGGATCAAAAGGGCCTTTTATGAGACCCTCAGGGCAATGCGCCACCGCCGGCCGGAGGACTACCCCCGCGCCTCCGAGACCTAAGTTGACCATGGAGAAGGTTAGCAATTAGCCTTTAGCAATTAGCCCTTAGCTAAAGGCGAAGAGCTAAGAGCTAAATCAAGGAGGCCGATGGTGAAGAAGCTCTTCAGTTTGCTGATAGTGATGGTAAGCGGCCCTACTGCCGTGGCGAGCGCTCAAGGAGGTGCAGTGGAACTTGGTTGGGGCCTGGGAGGGCTCCTGCTCGGGGTGGCGGCGCTGCTCATCGCTGTAGGGGCACTGTTTGTGTTCATCCGGTTAGCCCAGCTGTTGGAAGGCTTGGAGGAGTATTTCAAGAGGAAATAGGGCCAGAGGGCGGGGAGGGTTAACCCTCCCCGCCCTCTCCGCCTAGCCTTGAGAGGCGGTCTGGAGGATCTTCAGCGTGACCCGGGTGAGGCTATCAGCCATCTCCACCTCCAGTTCCTTGATCAGGCCGTTCACCGGGGCACGGACTTCCAGCTCAGCGATCTCCTCTTCCAGCCTCAGTCGCTTCCGATCCCTTCTCACGTCGGCCAACTGGCTTAGAAGCTCGTCCCGCCGTGGCTGGTCCTTGATCGCGATCAGGCCGTTCTCATAGACGGTATCCCCTTGGGCCACCAGAAGCTTCCCATACGGTGGGTTGTGGAGCCCGAACCGGACGAGGACCGATGGCTCCTCCGGCTTTTCCTTCATCAAGGGAAGCTTGTTTAGGGCAACCGTTTGGACTAGTTGTTCGATCGGCGAGGTCCCCGGGATTAGGACACCGTCCCGCACCCAGATGTAATCGACCACCGCGATTCCCGAAGCACCCGCCAACTTCAATTCCACCTGCCGTTCCGGTGCGAGGCAACTGTCGGAGAAGTAAAGCACATTCCCCTCGATCATCGGGATGGTGCTCTTGAACGGAGTAACCGATTCAATCTGGCCCAGAACCTCCGCAGGCGAGAGGTCGAACTTCACCTGAAGCCCACAGACCTCCACTCCGGTATCGTTGATGAACATCAAGCTCACCTGGGTCCCCGCCTCCAGGCCCGACCCGCCCTGGGTGGTTCGCCCTCCGGGGAAGAACGCCGGGGCAGCGGCCAGGAGGAAGATCACCGGCAAAGCGATCGCCAGTCCCTTTAAGACCCGTCTCTTCCTGGTCACCTCGATCACCTCCTTCTGTCACTTTCATATACCGCCGGTTTCGGGGAAAGTTCCCCTTGACAGGAGCGGGGCGGTGGGCTATGCTGGCGGAGGTAATTGGGGTGTAGCCCAACTGGCAGGGCGCCCGGCTGTTAACCGGGAGGTTGGAGGTTCGAGTCCTCCCGCCCCAGCCAAGCCTTCCTTAACTAAGAACCTTTCGGCTGAATTCTCTCTCTTCCCCACTGGGACCTGCCCTGAGGCATCACCCGATCCGCTGGGGAGAGTCGGGCGCAGAATCAGCAGCCTAAGGAAGGCAAGGTACTGGACTCAGAGCGATCTGGCCAAAAGAGCGGGCATGCACCCGGAATCTCTGGGAAGGATAGAGAGGGGGAAGCAGAGCGTTACTACCCTGACCTTCAGGAGGATTGCACGGGCGTTGGAAGCGCACATCTCTGACCCGCGAGAGGGGAAGGAATGGAGTCAGAAAGGACTGGGAAGCGCAATGGGTCTCTCTTCACGGATAAGATTAAGCGATATTGCTGGGAGCAGGAGATAGATTTGCGGTTGAAGTCCGGGAACTAACGAAAGGGGGGCATTTGGCTAAACACTGTATGCCCATGTTGAGCTTGAGCAAATCCACTTCCGGCCAGCGTGCGCACCTGCCTTGCCTTCTCACGCTTTTAAAGCTAAAATACCAATGAATGAACGGAGAACTATGCCAACGATTGAGAGCCTCAAGGAGAAGTATACCGGTGAGTGGTTAGCTGTAGAGGTCACCAAGCTCAGTGCTGGCGAGCCTGTCGAAGGCAGGCTGATCTATCATGAGAAAGACAGGAAGAAGCTCTGGGAGAAGCTGGAGCTGAGCCCTGACAAAGAGATTTATGTAACCTACGCCGGCCCTTTGATCGAAGAGGGCTATGCGGTCGCTTTCCCATGCGCTTAAGCCGTGGCCAGATCACCGTGGTCAGGCCCTTGCTGATTGGCCTGGCAGGTTCGGTCAAGATCGACATGGTCCTAGACATTGGTGCGAGCCTCACAATGATCCCACCCGATATTGCCGAGAAGCTGGGCTATGATCCGGCAAGCTCTGAAAGGACAGTAGATTTGATCACGGCCACGACAATAGAGGAGGCTCCTGTGGTCACCCTGGAAGCGATAGAGCTTCTTGGCCAACGGATAGCCAGGGTCGATGTAGCCTGCAAGGAATTACCACCCAAGAGCCGGGCTCAAGGGTTGTTAGGCATCAATTTCCTGGACAACTTCGATATCGAGCTCTTCTACAAGACTGGTCGCTTGGAGTTGATCGACCCTTAAGCTGTCGCCTGCCTTCAGAAAGTGCGACATCACCCCTCGCAGCGGAGACCCCCCACTCCCTCCAATCACCTGCCAGACAGCGATACTGGGAAAGGTACGATTTGACGGATTACGACAGACTGACGTATTTACAAGGGATGACGACAAGATATGTTCAGAGGTGGTGAGAGAATGCCCCATCTGTACAAGCGGGAATCGTTGGATAATGAGGACACAGACAGGCTCGTCAACGCCTGACAGGGGTTGAAGGAGAAGTTCGTCGTCTGGACCTATGGTAGATACAGCCTTGAGGGTGAGCGAGCTCACCAGCCTGAAGAAAGAGCAGATTTAGTGGCAAGAAGGCCGGCTCATGGTCTATGGCAGTTCAGACAGATTCGTGAGTCCCACGATCACTTCTTCTAGGTAAGCACGTCCGAATCGCCCAGAGGGCTCACCGAGTAAGGCGTTGCCTTACGTTTTAACTCGTCAAAGTGATCTAGAAAGGTCTCTCTTATTCCTGGAACATCAACGGACACACCAAATACGCAATTGGCCCTTGATCGGCGTATCAGGGATGGTGAGCCAATATAGATCATACCGTCGACTCGATGCCATAGCTGTACTGGAAAGTCATCATAGGTCAAAACACTACAGTTGGGTTTCCCCTGCAGCTTCGCCGCGACGGATCTTAGCCCGCCGACAAGCTCAGATTCATAACCTGATGGCTCTTCTCCCAACTGGTTCGCTCGGGGCTTAATGTATGGATTAGAAGGATCCGAAGTTAGAATAGTNNGAGTCCTACCTTCCTGCTCAGCTCGCTCAATCGCCGACAGTATCGCCTCTCTGTAATTCGCGCTGACAGTTGTTAGATTAGTCGTTAAAATCTGAATAACACTCTGTGCATTCCGCAGTATGTCCGCGAGCGGCATTGCCTGCCTCTGAGGATAATACTGTATCTTACCACCATGTTCCATTACCTTGCGGTCCTCGTCTTTTAGTTCTCCAATCACTTCGTTAATTTTGAGCCATAAATTCGTCTTGAGATCGGTGAGATTCTCCTTCTGATAAACCAGAAAGCGCTTCAAATCGCCCAGGTTAGAGGGATTTGTCTCCATGCTGTGAGTTAGATAAATAACCCTCTTATTGAGGGCTTGTGCAAATCCTACTTCGAGCATGACATTTGGATTCGCCGTTGAGATTTCTGCAATTAAGAAGTCTGCCAAAATAATGTGCCTCTGTATCTCCTCTCGGAGTCGCGTTTCGGCAGGTAGGTCGGCAAAACCAAAGCGCTCAAGACGCCTTCGATGGCTGATCGTGAGTTCAGGAACAGACTCATCCTCGCGGAAAAGGTATACATTTCGGGGTTCGCTTGGAGCTACGGCCCGAGCCGCGGGGAAGATTGCCTCCTCGTAAATCTTGGTGTAGTCGACACCAGCTTTAGTCCCAAAGGGGATACACACATAGCCAATCATTGTGCGTTCTGATTCCTTAGACATCCGAACCTCCTTCGTCTTATAGGCGCAATGTCAGTAACACCTAACGACGATCTATTGGCCTATCGCCAACATAGTACTCGGTCGCTTGGGGTCCGTCAACTCAGAGCAGACCGCCAGTTCAAAAACTTTTTGAGTTATTTAATGACCGAGTTCTTGAATACTGGCGTGAAGTCTACTATAAGGTTTTTAAAGACCCTAGACCAAGAAGTTGATGTGAAGGTCTTCGGCTATGCCAGGGTATCTACGGATGAGCAGGTCAAATCGGGCTCCCTGAACCAGCAGATCGAACAGATCAAGAACTATTGCGAGCTCCAGAATCATAAGCTCCTCAAGGTCTTCACCAATGCAGGCATCTCAGCGCTTAGGCAGAGGCCGGAGATGGAGAGGCTATTGGAGCACGCCAGGAAGAAGGAGTGCGAGGCCGTCGTCGTGACCAAGCTCGACCGCTGGGGACGCTCCGTCAAGCACCTGGTCACCTCCATCGATGAGCTGAAACAACTGCGTGTCCACTTCATCTCCGTCGGGGATAACCTGGATACCAGCACTCCCAACGGTCGGCTGATGTTCCACATCCTCTCGGCCTTCGCCGAGTTCGAGCTAGAGATCATCAGGGAGCGGATGCAAGCCGGTAGGGAGATGGCCAGAGCCGAAGGCAAGAAGCTCCACCGCACGAGGAAGGACCTGGATAACAAGGAGATCAAGAGGCTCTACACCGAGGTTGGGCTGTCGGCGACTGCCATTGGCAAGCTCATGGGCGTTAGCACGGCGACGGTCCTCTCCAGACTGAGGGAGATGGGGGTGGAGATACGGTGATAGGCAGGCACGCCGATGNNATGGAGAAGATTGAACAGATGCTCGGCCACAGGTCGATCAAGACGACCATAGACGTCTATGCCGTGCCTTCAGTAGCTGACACGCGGGAGGAGTTTGAGGCGGATCTCGACAAAGCGTCCGCCAATTTGAGCAAAGCCCTTGACATTATTCCCGGTCTAGTATAGAATTCGTTCGGCAGTAAAGTAAGCCGCATGTAGGTGTATAGAAAGTTGTATATTCGGGCTTGGATGATATGGTGAATTTCCTGTCTGGGGAAAGCTTTTCATGAACACAGGAGATATAGCACAGAAGAGATCGATCCTACTTTCTGCAAGAATCCGGTTCTCGCCTGAGGCACAACCAATTAGAGATACAGCCATAGACAGGATCATAGAGCAGAACCTGTTCATCACTGACTCTGGAGAGGGGCTCACCTTACAAGAGATGGAGGAACAAGGGGCTGTTTGCTTCGCAGGCGGGACACCAGCCATTAGACGGCTTGATATGAATAAGTCGCTCAATCGGCTCGTTGAGCTTGGCAGGATCATTCCGACTGAGAGTGGAGCTCAGAGTAGATACAGGCTGTCTGAACAAGCCTTCCAGGAACTTGAGGAAGTTCAACAATCTACGGATTCACGTTTTGAGAAAGTTGTGGAAAGGCTTTTCAGAAATGCAGAAGAAGGATCTTCAGCCTATGCCACACCGTTTCTTGAGTGTCTGTGCAATATCTTCTCACAGCTGGGCGAGATGTACGTTCGCCTCATAAAAGGAGAGGTTGGGCGTGATGAGTTTATACGCTCGCCAAGCCTGAGACATACTTTAGAGCAAATCAAGTTGAAATATCAGTCCATCGATGGGGCACTCTTTGAAGCTGCTGTTGTTTCATTCTTCCGAGACAGCGATCCAGAGTACGACGCGATAAAGTGGAATATGGCGCAGAACTACTATGTAGCTAAGGTCCTTGGCCTAGATCCTAGTGGTAAGCTCTTCTCCAAGGAAGTGTTTGGCAATGCTATGTTCTACCTTGATACGAACGTAATAATCCCAGCATTGGAACCCAAAGCGCGCTACCATAGAAGCTTCAAGGCCCTCAGCCAGGCTTGTAAAGGGCTGCAAATCAGCCTGAAAACATGCCAAATTTCGCTAGATGAGCTCAACCACACTGTAGAATATCAGCGCGAGACCATTCCAAGGGTGGCTAACCAGATTCCAGACGCTACAGCTCCTAAGATAAGAGGTGTGTTTTCCCGACTGTATCAAGAACAGCAATCATCAACTGGAACGGTCGATCTTGATGAAGTCTTCTCCAGTTTCGAAAATCCAGCGAAGGTGCTAGCCGAATCCTACGAAGTAGAACTGGTTGACGATGTCTGGTTCATTGAAGCAGAGAGTCAACCGGAGACGGAGACACTCGCGGAGAGGATCAGCAATGAGTACTGGGATAAGCGTAGTCATGTAAAAGGGAGACGGCGAGCACTGCACGATGCCTTGCTACTGAGATGGATCGAGCTGGAGCGGGAACGCACTGACAAGAATGTGTGGTTAGCCACACAAGACACTACTCTCCCCAACTTTCTACCAAGAGCAAAAGGGGCCTCTAACCGCCCCCTAGCGATTACTCTGGATGCACTACTTCAATGGATTTCGCCCGTAGCGATGCATGACGATATCGAAGATGAAGTGGCAGCCATTTTCTCAGAAGCCGTTAAGTACATGCTGTTGCCGCAGGAGAGCTTCTTTGATATTAGAGATTTCCTCGTGTTCGCAGAGTTGGAATGGTCCTGTAAGGAGCTGCCAGCTGAAGATGTCGAGGAATGCATTCGGTACCTAAAGAGGAATGCTCCAGACCTCGATCCTTCAAATCCAGCTGACCGAGAGAAACTAAGCAATGAAATAGCGAAATTCTTTGCTGATCCGAGTAGAAAGTACAAACAAGAGCTGCAAAGCCTAGAAGCAGCTATTAGGGAGCGTGACGGCAGAATTGCACAGCTGGAAAAGGAGCAGCGACAAAATGCGTTAAGGAGATCAGCCGTCACTCGACTTCTGTTAGTCGCCTTACTGTTCCTCGGACTTGAAGCAGCTGCATGTTATGTGGCCTGGAAGTACGGCGAAGGTGCTAACTTCTGGCAGAAGTTGGGAGACTCATACTATCTTCCTACAGCGGGTTTCGTGACTGCCATTATCTCTTCCTGGTTCATTCTAGGCAAAGAGCGTCTTCGTGATCTGGGTTGGGCAGTTGGGAAACTCCTAAAGAGTGAATAGTGAACAAAGCCCTTTGTCCACAACATCTGAGAGTTGCGCTGCGGCCAGAAGGGAAATACCTTGCAGGGTTCACAAACCCCATAGATTCCACGTGAGAGTGCTTCACCGGTCAGCACTCCTTACTAGGAAAAGGGCTAGCTCCTACCTTCATTCCGCTCAGCCTGATCGTCTGCGTAAAGGTGCTAAGCATTAGACACGCGACTACAGTCACCTTCCTCAAGAATTTTTACGAATTCATACTGATTTAGTGCACTTCTTCGTTCGTAGAGCGGGCCGGGATGTGCACTATATGATGGCAAGAAAAAGGCAGTTCAGCTTTGAGAAAACCTTTGGCTTCCGTCCCAGCCCAAAGAACAGGGCGGTCATCCAGGATGTGATGAGGCTCCACGATTTTGACAGCCCTGGCAAGGCCATAAACTTCATCATCGAGAGCCGGGCGGCAATATCTACTGGCTCAAGCGCNNCTGCTGAGGCTTAGAAATGCCTATGGGTTTACGGTGGAGGAGTTCATGGAGTGATTTGTCGGCGTGGTTCCTGTGGAAGCGGTCTGGTTGGAGGATGGGGATCTTCTTGAGGGAATTCTATTCACAGTATATAATAACACCGAAATTGGACGGCTAGGGAATTCTGAGCAATCCGCGGGAAGTGATGCGATCATGGCCTTTAAGGGAATTCGAGCTCAAACACAGCGTATGATTGACGGTGAGGAAGACATTGATGTTGAGTATAAGCTGAGCGTAGGCGAGGTAGAGAAGGAGGACTTAGTTGCCTTTGCAAACGCCCAAGGAGGCACCATTATTGTCGGAGTGAGGGACATCAAGCAGGCTGGCAAGCGGGAGATTGTCGGTTGTGATGTCTCCGATAAATCCAAGAGAGTGGTGCTCAATCGCGCGAGTAGCTGCAGACCAAAGGTTCCAATCCACATCTCCGTTGAGAACACGGGCCGAAAACCTATACTTCGTGTTGACATTCCCGAGGGTACCCAAAAACCGTACTGCACAGAGGGAGGGACCTATAAGGTCCGACGGCAAAGCATGAACTCGGGAGTAGAGCCAGATTTGATGGCAGCTCTTATCTTGCAGCGGGAGGAGGCACTGTTTGTCGAGCGTTTTCGGCATGCGGCTGACCAACTAGTTGACGTGATTCAAGTTCTTGAATCAAGACTGAGCAAGCAGATTGAGCTGGCTCAATCGACTGTTGAAGGCGCGAGTAGAGCAGCAGAAGCTGCGGAGTTGGCTGCTGAAGAAGCTAGAGACGCAGCCGCGGCAGCTTTCGATGCTGCTGATTCAC
>JABAHQ010022034.1_pt1 | contig 16154 bp, 16 predicted proteins | sample 7062091 | NCBI WGS metagenome assembly JABAHQ01 (sample SAMN14534359, study PRJNA622989) | marine sediment metagenome | biome: marine biome [ENVO:00000428]; feature: marine pelagic biome [ENVO:01000023]; material: deep marine sediment [ENVO:00002113] | place: India: Gulf of Kutch | collected...
GACCTGTTCCACCGCCTCAACGTGATCCGCCTGCGCCTGCCCGCGCTGCGCGAGCGCAGGGAGGACGTGCCCATGCTCACGCGCTTTTTCCTGCAGCAGAGCGCCAAGCAGCTCGGTGTCGAGCCCAAGCGCATCGCCGAGTCGGCGCTCAAGCTGCTGGGCAACTTCGACTTCCCCGGCAACGTGCGCCAGCTGGAGAACCTCTGCCACTGGCTGACCGTGATGGCGCCGGCCCAGGTGATCGAGGTGAAGGATCTGCCCCCCGAGGTGCTCAACGCCGTCGGTAAGGCCGAGGTGGCCGGCGCAGCGACGCCCATGCGCGCGCCGGAGCCGGTGGTGACGATGAGCGAGCCCGCCGTGTCGGCGCCGGTGGTGGTGGCGCCCAGTGCTTCACCGCCCGCCATGCCTGTGGCCGCGCAGGTGCCGGCAGCCGTGGTTCCGGAAGGCTCGACGGCCACCTGGGAGGCCGGCCTGCAGGCCGAGGCCATGGCCCTGCTGGAGACCGGACGCACCGACGTGTGGGACGTGCTCACGCGCCGCTTCGAGACCCGGCTCATCCAGACCGCGCTGGCCAATACGCGCGGCCGGCGCATCGAGGCGGCTCACAAGCTGGGCATCGGGCGCAACACCATCACGCGCAAGATCCAGGAACTGGGGATGGAGTGAACGGGCTCAGCCGCCCAGCGTGACCACCACCGGCGCGTGGTCGCTGGGCTGCGGGTTCTTGCGCGGCAAGCGGTCGATCTGGCAGGCCGTCACCGAGCCGCGAAGCGCCTCGCTCACGAGGATGTGGTCGATGCGCAGCCCGCGGTTCTTCTGGAAGCCGAGCATGCGGTAGTCCCACCACGAGAAGCTCTTCTCGGGCTGCTCGAACATCCGGTAGGCGTCCGTCAAGCCGAGCTGCAGCAGCGCCTGGAAATGCTGGCGCTCTTCCACCGTGTGGTGGATCGTGTCCTTCAGGCCCACGGGGTCGAAGGAGTCGCGGTCCTCGGGCGCCACGTTGAAATCGCCCAGCAGCACCAGGCGCGGGTGCACCTTCAGCTCCTCCTGCAGCCAGCGGTGCAGTGCCTCCAGCCAGCGCATCTTGTAGGCGAACTTCTCGGTGCCGGGCGCCTGGCCGTTGACGAAGTAGCAGTTGACCAGGCGCAAGGGGCCGTCCGGCGTGTCCAGCGTTCCCGCGATCACGCGCGACTGGTCATCGGTGTGCTGCGGGATGTTGCGCACCACGTCCGTCACCGGCGTGCGGCTGAGAATCGCCACGCCGTTGTACGTCTTCTGCCCGAACACGGCCGCGTGATACCCGGCCTCCTTCAAGGCGTCGTACGGAAACTTCTCGTCGACCAGCTTGAGTTCCTGCAGGCCGAGGGCGTCGACCGGGTTGGCGGCCAGCCAGTCCAGCACCTGGGGCAGGCGCACGGAGAGGGAGTTGATGTTCCAGGTGGCGAGTCGCATCGGCATGCTCATTCCTTGCGGTCGTGGGTCACGAAGGCGAACGGCAGGCCGTTCGCCGCGGTGTGCGCTTCGCGCGAGCTCTCCGTCCATTGCGCACCCAGCGCCGGCATGAAGGCGTCGCCCTCGAAGTCGCGTGCGATCTCGGTCACCACCACGCGCTGCGCGTGGGGCAGGGCCTGGCGGTACACCTCGGCCCCGCCGATCACCCAGACCTCGGCCGCGTCGGCGCACAGCGCCAATGCTTCGTCGATGGAGCCCGCCCGGCTCGCGCCTTCGGCCTGCCATTGCGGGTCGCGCGTGAGCACGACGTTGCGCCGCCCTGGCAACGGCCGAAAGCGCGGCGGCAGGGAGTCCCAGGTCTTGCGGCCCATCACCACCGGGCAGCCCATGGTCAGCCGCTTGAAATGCGCCATGTCCTCGGGCAGGTGCCAGGGCAGGGCGTTGTCCTTGCCGATCACGCCGTTGGCGGCGCGCGCATAGATGAGGTTCAGACGGGGCATCCGCCTATTGTGCCGAGGCGGCCCGCGCAGCGCGCGAGGGCAGCAGCACACTGGCGATGGCGACCATCACGAAGACGATGGCCAGCCAGTCCTGCCAGTGCGGGATCTCGCCCACGATGAAGGTGGCGGAGAGCGTGCCCACCAGGGGGATGGCCATCACGCTCATGGCACTGGTGGCCGGTGGCAGGTGGCGCGCCAGGCCGAACCAGATGAGCTGGGCGACGCCGTAGTTGATGAGCACGCCATACGCCAGGGCCAGCCACATCGGCAGGCTGAAGGCTTCGGGATGCGGCAGGGGCTCCAGCGCAATCGCCAGCGGCCACAGCACCAGGCCGCCGAGCAGCAGCATCCACACCGTCACCACCATGGGGGAGAGCTGGAAGCGCGCGCGGCGAAACATCAGCGTGCCCAGCCCCCAGCTCACCGCCGCGCCCAGCATCCACGCAATGCCCACGGGCCGCCCGCTCAGGCTGCTGAGCTCGTGCCACAGCAGCAAGGCGATGGCGATGCCGGCAGACACCACGGCCAGGCGCACGCGCGGCGTGGTGCGTTCGCCAAAAAAGGCCGCGCCCAGCAGCACGGTGAAGATCGGCATGGTGAAGCCGACGATGGCGGCACGGCCCGAGGCCAGTTCCTGCACGCCGAAGATCGAGAAGGTGTGCCAGCCCAGCACGTTGGGCAGGCCAAGCCAGGCGATGGTGACCCACTCCGCGCGCGTCGGCCACATGCGCTCGCCACGCCGCTGCACGTAGACAAAGAGCCAGGCGGCGCCCAGCAGCATGGTGCTGGCGCGGAAGTACAGCGGCGTGAGCTCCTGCAGCGAGAGCTTCATCATGGGCCAGTTCACGCCCCACATGAGCGTGAGGCCCACCAGGGCCCAGAGTTGCCGGCGGCTGAGCATCGCGCGCTCAGACCGCGACCGGCGCCTTGATCACCGCGTGGTGCTGGTAGTCCAGGATCTCGAAGTCCTCGGGCTCGTAGTCGAAGATCGAGGCCGGGCGGCGCTTGATGCGCAGCGTGGGGTAGGGGAAAGGCGTGCGCGACAGCTGCTCCTGCACCTGCTCGCGGTGGTTGCTGTAGATGTGGCAGTCGCCGCCCGTCCAGATGAACTCGCCCACGTCCAGATCGCACTGCTGCGCGAGCATGTGCGTGAGCAGAGCGTAGCTGGCGATGTTGAAAGGCACGCCGAGGAAGATGTCGGCGCTGCGCTGGTAGAGCTGGCAACTGAGTTTGCCGCGCCCGCCGGGCGTCTGCGAGGGCGCCACGTAGAACTGGAAGAACGCGTGGCAAGGCATCAGCGCCATCTGGTTCAGGTCGGCCACGTTCCAGGCGCTCACGATGATGCGGCGCGAATCCGGGTTGGTCTTGAGCTGCTTCACCACCTCGGCGATCTGGTCGATGTGGCGGCCGTCGGGGGCGGGCCAGTTGCGCCACTGCACGCCGTACACGGGACCGAGGTCGCCGTCCTCGCGCGCCCATTCGTCCCAGATGGTGCAGCCGCGCTCCTGCAGCCACTTGACGTTGCTGTCGCCCCGCAGGAACCACAGCAGCTCCACGATGATGGCCTTGGTGAAGACCTTCTTGGTCGTGACCAGCGGGAAGCCTTCGTTCAGGTCGAAGCGCATCTGGTGCCCGAACACGCTGAGCGTGCCGGTGCCGGTGCGGTCGGTCTTGGGCACGCCCGTGGTGAACACGTGGCGCATGAAGTCTTCGTACTGGGAGCGAACGGGGCGGGGGGAGGTCATGGCGGTGGCGCGGGGTGCCAAAAGGGACTGGCCGGCATTGTGCACCGGCCCGCGCCGCCGCCTTCAGCGCTGGGCGGATACCGGCTGCAGCAGCAGGGGCGAAGGCGGGGTGAGCGCGGCGTCGAACGGGTGCTCGGTGAGCGCGTAGAAGCGCTGGATGCGGCGCACGTAGTCGCGCGTTTCCGCGAAGGGGGGGATGCCCCCGTGGCGGTCCACCGCGCCTTCGCCCGCGTTGTAGGCGGCCACGGCCAGCGGCACCTGGCCGCGGAAGTACGACAGCAGCCAGCGCAGGTAGGACATGCCGCCGCGGATGTTCTGCTCGGCGTCGAAGGGCTTGCTCACCGCGAAGCGCGCCGCCGTCTCGGGGATGAGCTGCATCAGCCCCTGGGCGTTCTTGTCGGACACGGCGTGCACGTTGAAGTTGGATTCGGCGCGGATGACCGCATAGACCAGGCCGGGCTCGAGCCCATAGCGCGGCGCGAGCTTGTACACGATCTTCATGATGCGTTGCTGCTCGGCCGTGTCCACGTGGGCGCGGTAGGCGCTGGCCATCGCCCGCTTTTCGTCGGCCAGGCGCTTTTCCTCAGCCTGCGCGGCGGCGACGCGCGCTTCGCGCTCTTCCACCTCGCGCACGCAGTCGGGTTTGTCGGCCGGCACGCCCAGGCGCTTGAACATGGCCTCGGCCTTGTCGTCGCCCAGCAGCGCGGCGCGCGCGAACCAGTGGGCGGCCAGGCCGTCGCTGCGCGGCACGCCCCGGCCGTTGGCGTGGATCCAGCCCAGGTTGTAGGCCGACACCGCGTCGCCCGCGAGCGCGGCCTGGCAGTACAGGCCCATGGCCGCCACCGTGTCGCGGGGCACGCCCTCGCCATGCTCCAGGGCGATGGCCTGCTCGCGCCAGGCCTGGCGCTGGGCCACGTCGGCCGCCTGCGCCATGCCTGTGAGCAGGCTCAGGGCCAGCAAGACGCGGCGCAGTGGCATCAAGGCATTCATGGTGTCAGTACACGGCCGGGGTTGAAGAGCTTGTCGGGGTCCAGCGCCTGTTTGATGCGGCGCATCAAGGCGAGCGCGACCGGGTCCTTGAAGTGCGGGAGGTGTTCTGCCTTCAGGCTGCCCACGCCGTGCTCGGCGCTGATCGAGCCATCGTAGCGAGCCACCGTGTCGAACACCAGTTGGTTGACCCGCGTTTCCTCCATCTGGAGGAATTTTTTGGCGTCTTCGCCGGCCGGTGCCTGGACGTTGTAATGAAGGTTGCCGTCGCCCAGGTGCCCGAAGTTGACCAGGCGCACGCCCGGTATCTCGCGCTGCAGCAGGGCGTCGGCCTCGTCGCAGAAGGCGGGGATGCGCGACACCGGGATGCTGATGTCGTGTTTGATGTTCAGGCCTTCCTGCGCCTGCGCGAGCGGAATGCTCTCGCGGATGTGCCACAGGGCGTGCGCTTGCGCGATGGACTCGGCCACCACGGCGTCGCTCACCAGGCCTTGCTCGATGGCGGCTTCCAGCAGGCCTTCGAACTGGGCGCGCGCGTGGTCCTCGCTTTCGCTGTCGCTGTTTTCCAGCAGAACGCAGTACGGGGACTCTTTCCACAGCGGCACACGCAGTTGCGGCATGTGCCGGTCCACCAGCGACAGTGCGAACCGACCCATCACCTCGAAGCCGGTGAGCCCCGCCGCCAGGCGCTGCTGCGCCAGGCCCAGCAGGTCCACCGCCGCCTGCAGCGTGGGCACCGCGGCCCAGGCCGTGAGCGTGGCCGCCGGCTGCGGGTAGAGCTTGAGCGTGGCCGCCGTGATGACGCNNCCCACCAGCAGGCTCTTCAGGTCGTAGCCGGTGTTGTCCTTCCGGAGCGGCCTGAGCCCCGAGACCACCGAGCCGTCGGCCAGCACCGCCTCGACGCCGAGGCAGAGGTCGCGCGCGTTGCCGTAGCGCAGCACCTGCACGCCGCCGGCATTGGTGGCCAGGTTGCCGCCGATGGTGCAACTGCCTTCGGCCGCCAGGCTCAGGGGGAACAGGAGGCCCTGCGCCTCGGCCGCCTGCTGCACGGCCTGCAGCACGCAGCCGGCCTCCACCGTCATGGTGAGGTTGGCGCGGTCGATGGCGCGCACGGCGCTCATCCGCTGCAGGCTCAGCACCACCTGCGTGCCCGATGCATCGGGCACCGAGCCCACCACCAGGCCGGTGTTGCCGCCCTGCGGCACCATGGCTGACGCCGGCCGCGGCACAGGCCCGCACCACGGCGGCCACCTCGGCGGTGCTGCCCGGACGCACCACCGCCAGCGATCGGCCGTGGGCGCGCTGGCGCCAGTCGCGTTCGTAGGCGGCCAGGTCGTGGGTGTCTCGGGTGAGCACGTGGGCGGCGCCCACGGCCTCGCGCAAAGCGGTCAGCAGGGTATCGTTCATTGCTTGTCGGCCAGCGCGCGGTCGGCGGCCTCGTTGGCGGCGGCCACATCGGCCGCCACGGCCTCGGGTCCGGCGGCGCGCAGACGCAGCCGCACGTGCAGCGCGCAGGCCACGAACAAGAGCAGACACAGCAGGGTCTGCCCGGCGGCCAATGTGGTGGACATGGCGCTTTCGCCGCTGGTGGCGCGCACCACGCCCTCGGTGAAGTACAGCCACACCAGCAGGCTCAGCCAGCGGTAGGTGTACATGCGGTTCTTCAGCACGCCGGCCAGCGGCAGGGTGAGCGGCAGCACCTTCAGTGCCCACCAGGAGCCGCCTTCGCGCAGCGGGGCGAGCCACAGTTCCCAGGCCAGGCCCAGCACGATCAGGCCGACGAGACTGGCCGCCGCGAGGCGGCGGGTGAGGGCCACGCGCGCGGCCGTGGCGGAAGCTGGGGAAGACATGGCGGCCCGACGAAAAACGAGGCTGGCATGATACCGGGATGACCTTGTCCGAGCGGCTCGACACCTTGCGCGAACTGGCGCGCGACGTCTGGAACGGCGCGCTGCGTTTTCCATGGCGCACCACGGCCATCACCCTGCGCGAGCGCTTTCGGGAAGACCGCCTCGGCATCACCGCCAGCAGCCTCACCTTCACCACCACCATCTCGCTGGTGCCGCTGTTCACCGTGGCACTGGCCATCTTCAGCGCCTTTCCCATGTTCGACCGGCTGCAGCGCAGCCTGCAGCGCAACCTGGTCGAAAGCCTGGTACCCGAAAGCATCGCGCGCCCGGTGCTCATGTACCTCAACCAGTTCGCGGCCAAGGCCACGCAGATGGGCGGGGCCGGCGCGCTGGCGTTGCTGGTCACGGCGCTGGCGCTCATCCTCACCATCGACCGCAAGCTCAACGACATCTGGCGCGTGCGCCAGCCGCGTCCGGTGACGCAGCGCGTCCTGGTGTACTGGGCGGTGCTCACGCTGGGGCCGCTGCTGCTGACGGTGAGCACGGCGGCCACCACCTACGCCATCGGCAACGCGCGCAGCGTGGCAGCGCTGCCCGCGCCACTGGGCTTCCTGCTCGACTCGGCGCAACTGATGCTGGTGACGGGCGGCCTGGCGGCGCTGTACCGCTACGTGCCCAACACGCGCGTGCGCTGGAGCCACGCGCTGGTGGGCGGCTTTTTCGCCGCCGTGGCGCTGGAACTGGCCAAGGAACTGCTGGCCTGGTACCTCAAGCAGGTGCCCACCTTCTCGGTGCTGTACGGCACCTTCGCCACGGCGCCCATCCTGCTGGTGTGGATCTACCTGGCCTGGGTGATCGTGCTGCTGGGCGCGGTGATCGCGGCCTACCTGCCCAGCCTGCTCAAAGGCGTGGCACGGCGGGGCGATTCGCCGGGCTGGAGCTTCCAGCTTGCGCTGGAGGTGCTGGCGCAACTCAGCGCTGCGCGCACGGATGCGCCACGCGGCCAGAGCCTGGAGGCGCTTGCCGCCTCGCTGCGCGTGGAGGCGCTGCAACTGGAAGAACCGGTGGCGGCGCTGGTCGCGCTCGACTGGCTGGGGCGGCTGGACGAGGAGGGCGAGCGCTATGTGCTGCTCATCGACCCCACGCAAACCGCGCTGGGCCCCTTGATGGAGCGCTTGCTGCTGGCGCGCCAGGGCACCACGGCGCGGCTGTGGGACCAGAGCCGCTGGGCGGGGATGACGGTGGCGGAGGCGCTGCCGGAGCCGATGATGCTGCGTTGAGGCGCTTCGATGTGCCTCGCCAGGCAGTCACCGACGCAGCCTGGCGTGGGCGCCGGTCTGCGGCAGGGAGTCGGCGTGCAGATCCAGGCCTTGCATGGCGAGATCGATCGCGCGCTGCGTTGCAGCCGTCACAGGTACCAGGGGAAGTCGCACCACGTTCGACCATGGGTAACGCGTGGATAGCGCGTACTTGACGCCGCACACACCCGGTTCGATGAACAGCGCCTGGTGCAAGGGNNGCAGCAGGCGTTCATGCAGCGTCAGCGCCGCCTTGAAATCGCCCATCAGAAGGGCCCGCTGAAACGCGGCGCACAAGCCGGGCGTCACGTTCGCCGTGACGGAGATGCAGCCCCGTCCGCCATGCGCGTTGAACCCCAGGGCAGTGGTGTCTTCGCCGGACAGTTGAATGAAGTCGGGTCCACAGGCCTCGCGTTGTTCGTCAACACGTTCGAGCCGACCGGTCGCGTCTTTCACGCCGACGATGTTGCGCAAGTCGCGAGCCAGGGCCGCCATGGTGGCCGGCGCCATGTCCACGGCCGAACGCGAAGGAATGTTGTAGATGAAGACGGGTACTGAAACCGCTTCGGCCACGCGCCTGAAGTGCTGGTACAGGCCTTCCTGCGTGGGTGCGTTGTAGTACGGCGTGACCACCATCACTGCGTCGGCGCCCGCCGCCTGCGCATGCCGCGCCAGATCGACCGCCTCCCGGGTGCTGTTGGACCCGGTGCCAGCGATGACAGGCACACGTCCATTGGCAGCCTCAATGCAGGTTTCGATCACTTGCCGGTGCTCGTCGTGATCGAGCGTCGATGTCTCGCCCGTGGTACCCGCGGGAACCAGTGCCTGGGTGCCTTCGCGGATCTGCCAATCCACCAGTGCGGCCAGTGCGGGCAGATCCAGACGCCCGTCGTTTTGAAACGGGGTGACCAGGGCGGTCATCGACCCCTGGAAGCGGTGCAGGCCGTTCTTCATCTGTGAGGTTCGCGTGTGTGAACGAGGGGTTTGGCCGCCGAAGGGCGGAACAGGGCGGTGGCCAGTTGCGCCAGGCCCAGGCCCGCCGCTCCCAGTCCCAGGATCAGCAGCATGTTCGTCAGGGGGATGTGGCTGTGGAGGGCGCCGACGAGCCAGGGAATGGCGTAGGTTCCGGCCACGAAAGCCATGTTGAACAGTGCCAGAGGCTTTTCGCGCTCGTTGTCCGCGAAGGACGCGACCAGCATCGCGCTCAGGCGCGGGTAGCACAGGCTGTAACCCAGACCGAAGGACACGCCGGCCGCCAGCGCGTGCGGGAGGGTGGGGGCATGGCCCAGCACCAGGAAGCCCAGTCCCATCGCCAGAATGCCCGCGCCCACCACACCGCCATGCGGCAGTTTCTCGATCAAGGGCGCGACCAGAAAGCGGCCGGCAAACATGGTGGTGGAGAACGTGGTGAAGAACGCCGCCAGCGGGATGCCGTGTGCGATCAGGAACGAGGCCATGTAGCTGGGTACGACGCCGAACATGAGGCCAACAATGCACACGATGGCGCAGAGCTTTTGCAGGGCCACGTGCCGGATCAGCTGGCCGTACCGGCAGTGCGGCGCGAGCGTGCGGTGTGGCCGCGCATGGCGCACGCACAGGAGGCCCAGCACGCCGAGTGCCATGGGCACCGCGCTCAGGACGAAGAAGCCGTCAGTGCCGAGGCGCTCCAGCAGCCAGGCCGCCGCTGAAGGCCCGAAGGCGTTGGGCAAGGGGATCATGCTGGCGTACACGCCGAAGAGCGTGACGAAGTAGCGCGGTGAGAGCTGTGCCTTGGCCAGCAGCATGGCCGGCGCAAGCATCAGGCCGTAGGCGAAGCCATGGGTCAGGCGTGAAGCCAACGCCAGGGGGAAGCTGTGCAGGCTCAGGGCGTAGCTGAGGTAGCTGCCCAGCATGAGCGCTGTGCCTAGCCGCGCGGTGGTGAGTGCGCCGAGGCTGCGGGCGACGAAGCCGGAGGCCAGGATGCCGGCCAGGGCCCCGAGGCCGTAGACCGCCAGAAGCTGGCCGACCGCCAAGTCGCTGTGGCCGGCTTGCTCAAAGAGCACCGCGAGCAAGGCGGTGGCCGAGTTGCTCAGGAAAATGAGGAAGGTGCTCGCGCACAGCAGCCAGAAGCGAAGGCGTGCCGACGCATCGACATAGTGCGAGGGCGGTGCGGTCGTGCCAGCAGGATGTTCCGGCTTCATGCGCTCCTCTCCCCAAATCAAGGAGCGCGATGCTAGCGATCAGATTCGACTATGTCAGTGGGTGATTCATGAAGGTGCCATCACCCCACCGCGAACGGCGCCGCCAGAAACCCCCGGAAGCGCGCCCGCCCGCCCCGCGTGGGCGCTGCCGTCAAGCGATACCCCGGAAAGCGCCGCAGGAAGCGCCCGATGGCGATGCGGCCTTCGAGCCGCGCCAGGCTCAACCCCGCGCACTGGTGGATGCCGAAGCCGAAGGCCAGGTGTTTGTTCGGTTCGCGCGCGACGTCCAGCGCTTCGGGTTCGGCGAACTGCGCCGGGTCGCGGTTGGCCGCGCCGATGCACAGCGTCACCAGCGTGCCCGCCGGCATGGGCACCCCGCCCACCTCCGCGTCCCCGATCACGCGGCGGTTGCCGAGCTGGTTGGAGCTCTCGAAGCGCAGGAACTCCTCCACCGCCNNCGACCGCGCGGTCGAGCACGGCCACCTCGTCCTCGCCACCCATGCGCTGCAGCAGTTGCTGGCGCACGGCGGGGTGCTCCTGCAGCGCCACCAGCGCGTTGCCGATGAGGTTGGTGGTGGTCTCGTGCCCCGCATTGAGCAGGAAGATGCAGTTCTGCAGCAGCTCCACCTCGCTCAGTTGCTCGCCGTCGGCCTCGCCCTGGATCAGGCGCGTGAGCACGTCGCGCTCCGGGTCGCCGGGCGCCTGGCGGCGCGCCGCCACCAGGGTGCGCAGGTAGTCGCACATTTCCGTCACGGCGCGGTGGCCGCGTTCGGCCTGCGCGGGGGTGATGGTGGGCTCCAGCGCGCCCAGGATGGCCAGCGACCAGTCGCGCAGCGGGCCGCGCTCGGCGTGCGGCACGCCCAGCAGGTTGCCGATGATCTCCACGGGAATGGCGGCCGCGAAGTCCTCGATCAGGTCACCGCCCTCGTGCGCGGCGATGCTGTCGAGCAGGCGGTCCACCAGCTCGACCAGGCCGGCCTCCATGTCGGCGATGGCGCGGCGCGTGAGCGCGCCCATGATGAGCCGGCGCACGCGCGTGTGCAGCGGCGGGTCGTTGAACACCAGGCTGGTGGTGTGGTGCTCGAACAGCGGCGTGCCGGCGCCGTACTTGGGCGCGAACTCCACGTGCTTGTCGGAACTGAACGAGGCCGCGTCGCGGTACACGGCGGCCAGGTCGGCCCAGCGCGTCAGGAAGACCGAGCCATCGGGCATGCGGCGCACCGGATCCTGCTCGCGCAGCGCGCGGTACACGGGGTAGGGATTGGTGAAGAAGTCGGGCGGCAGGGCGCGCAGGTCGAAGGCCTGCGCGATGGCCTGGGCGCGGTCGGCCGCCATGGGCGGGGTGATGTCGTCGGGCGTGATGCTCATGCTTGCAGGAAATCGCGGATCGCGAACAGCGTCGCGTCGGGGGTTTCGGTCATCTGGTGGTGGCCCACGGGCAGTGTCTCCACCTTGAAGGCCTTGCCGGCGGCCTTCGCGGTGTCGATCAGCGTCTTCGCGCCCTTGGCCTGCGTCATCTGGTCCTGCGCGCCCAGCACGAACAGCACGGGGCAGGTGAGGGCCTTCATGGCGGACTCGCCGTTGGCGTAGGTGTCGCAGGCCACGAAGCCACGGTGGAACACGTTCACCTTGGGGTTGCTGCGCAGCACGCGGCGGCCCAGGGCCATGCTGGCGCCGTACACCCAGGTGCCCGGGCCCAGCGCCGACGGGGGCGCCGCCAGCGTGCTGCGGCTGAACACGTTGATCATCTTCAGCGCCTTCTCGGGTTCGTTCAGCGAGGCCTCGATCAGCGCGGGCGAGACCTTCATCGGGTAGGCCGTGCCCACCAGCACCGCGTGCGTGACGCGCTCTTTGAGCCGGCCCGCCGCCTCCAGCGCGATCAGCGAGCCCCAGCTGTGGCCCACCAGCGCGGCGCGTTGCACGCCGGCTGCGTCGAGCAGGGCGGCGATGAAATCGGCCGCCTGCTCCACCGATGCCGGTGCTTCGCCCTGGCTGCGCGCGTGGCCCGGCAGGTCCACCGCGAGCACGTTGAAGCCGTGGTTGGCCAGGTAGCGGCTTTGCAGGGCCCAGACGCTGTGGTCGTTGAGCACGCCGTGGATGAAGACCACGGTGGGCTTGGCGGCGTCGAAGGGCTTGCCGCCGGTGTAGCAGTAGGTCTTGGCGCCGTTGACGGTGAGTTCCATCAGGCACCTGCCTTTTCTGCGGCCTTCAGCGCGCGTTTGAGGTCATCGATGAGGTCGTCGGCATCCTCCAGCCCGATGGACAGGCGGATCGTGCCCGGCCCGATGCCCGCGCCCGCCAATGCCTCGTCGCTCATGCGGAAGTGCGTGGTGCTGGCCGGGTGAATCACCAGCGAGCGGCAGTCGCCCACGTTGGCCAGGTGGCTGAAGAGCTTGAGCGCCTCGATGAAGGCGCGGCCCTGCGCGCGCGAGCCCTTGATGTCGAAGCTGAACACCGAGCCCGCGCCGCGCGCGCCGANNGCGCCGAAGCGCAGCAGCTTCTCGGCCAGCGCGTGGCTGGGGTGCGATTCGATCAGCGGGTGGCCCACGCGACCCACCAGCGGGTGGCTGGCGAGGAACTGCACCACCTTCTCGGTGTTGCCCATGTGCCGCTCCATGCGCAGCGACAGGGTCTCGATGCCCTGCAGGATCAACCAGGCGCTGTGCGGGCTCATGCAGGCACCGAAGTCGCGCAGGCCCTCACGCCGCGCGCGCAGCAGGAAGGCGCCCACCGTGGATTCCTCGGTGAACACCATGTTGTGGAAGCCCTCGTAGGGGGCGCTGAACTCGGGGAAGTGACCCGCGGCGTCCCAGTCGAAGCTGCCCCCGTCGATCAGCACCCCGCCGATGACCGTGCCGTGGCCGCTGAGGAACTTGGTGGCCGAGTGGTAGACGAGGTCGGCGCCGAGCTCCAGCGGCTTGACCAGGTAAGGGGTTGTGAGGGTTGAATCCACGAGCAAGGGCACGCGGGCCTCGTGCGCGATCTGCGCCACCGTGGGCATGTCCAGCACGTCCAGGCCCGGGTTGCCCACGGTCTCGCCGAACAGCAGGCGGGTGTTGGGGCGGATGGCCGCGCGCCAGCCGTCGATGTCACCCGGCTTCACGAAGGTGGTCTCGATGCCGAAGCGGCGCATCGTGTAGTGCAGCAGGTTCTGGCTGCCGCCGTACAGGGCCGTGCTGGCCACGATGTGCGAACCCGCACCCATGAGCGTGGCCACCGCCAGATGCAGCGCGGCCTGGCCGCTGGCGGTGGCGATGGCGCCGATGCCGCCCTCCAGCGCGGCCATGCGCTGCTCGAACACCGCGTTGGTGGGGTTGCTGATGCGGCTGTAGACGTGGCCCGCGCGCTCCAGGTTGAACAGCGAGGCCGCGTGGTCGCTGGACTCGAAGACGAACGAGGTGGTGAGGTGGATGGGCACCGCGCGCGCGCCGGTGGCGGGGTCGGGCGCAGCGCCCGCGTGCAGCGCGAGCGTGTCGAAGCCGGGGTCGGCGTGGCCTGCCATGGGAACGGTCTCCTCTGTGATTTCCGGGGCATTGTGGGCTATATTGGCCCACCCGCCTTGAGCGGAAGCGACACATTCCCGAGGAGACCGATCATGAAAGTCAGCGACATCCTGCGCGTCAAGGGCGGCACGCTGTACACCATTTCGCCCGACGAGCGACTCGAGGTGGCGGTGCAGACCATGGCGCAGTACGACATCGGCTCGCTGGCCGTGATGGAACACGGCGAACTGGTGGGCATGCTGACCTTCCGCGAGCTCATCGAAACCCTGGCCACCAACAACGGCCAGCTCGGCGGGCGCATCGTTCGCACGGTGATGGACGACCACCCCATGACCTNNCATGACCTGCACGCCCGAGACCGAACTCGAACAGGTGCGGCCCATGATGCTGGAGCGGCACACCCGCTACATGCCGGTGATGGACAACCGCATGCTCATGGGCGTCATCAGCTTCTACGACGTCGCCAAGGCCGTGGTGGACAGCCAGAACTTCGAGAACAGGATGCTCAAGGCCTACATCCGCGACTGGCCCGAGGAAGAGACGCCCGCGGACCCGCCGCCGCAGTTGCGCGCGGCGCGCTGAACTCAGCCCATCGCGGAGTGGATGTGCTCGCGCACGCGCGGGTAGATCTGTGAGTTCCAGCGCCGCCCGCTGAACACCCCGTAGTGCCCCACACCCGTCTGGATGTGGTGCGTCTTGTGGTAGGGCCGGATGCCGGTGCACAGGTCCTGCGCGGCCACGGTCTGGCCGATGGAGCAGATGTCGTCGCGCTCCCCTTCCACCGTCATCAGCGCCGTGCGGCGGATGGCCGCCGGGTTCACCCGCCGCCCGCGCCACATCAGCTCGCCGCGCGCCAGATCGAAGGTCTGGAACACCTTCTCCACCGTCTCCAGGTAGAACTCGGCCGGCAGGTCGTTCACCGCCAGGTACTCCTCGTAGAAGTCCTGGATGGTGCGGGCTTCCTCCACGCGGCCTTCCACCAAGTGCTCCGCCATGGTGCGGAAGGACTGCTGGTGCCGCTCGGGGTTCATGCTCATGAAGGCCGTGAGCTGCACGAAGCCCGGGTACACGCGGCGCATGTGCCCCGCGTGCGGCAGCGGTACGTGGCTGATGAGGTTCTTGGCGAACCACTCGATGGGCTTGCCGGTGGCCAGGCGGTTCACTTCGGTGGGGTTCACGCGGCAGTCCACCGGCCCGGCCATCAGCGTCAGGCTGGCGGGCGTGGCGGGGTGTTCGTCCTCGGCCATGAGCGCGGTGGCGGCCAGCGCGGCCACGCAAGGCTGGCAGACCGCGATCACGTGGTGGCCCGGGCCGATGGCTTCGGAGAACCGCATCATGTAGTCGATGTAGTCGTCCAGCCCGAAGGCGCCGTGGCGCAGGTGCACGTCGCGCGCGTTGTGCCAGTCGGTGATGTAGACGTCGTGGTCCTGCAGCAGGGTGCGCGCGGTTTCGCGCAGCAGGGTGGCGAAGTGGCCCGACAGCGGCGCCACCAGCAGCACCGGCGGGCCCGGCTCGGCCGTGCGCTTGGCGAAGTGCAGCAGGCTGCCGAAGGGCAGGGTGAGTTCGAGCTTCTCGTCCACGGCCACGGGCTCGCCATTCACCAGCACCTCGCCGATGCCGTAGGGCGGGCGGCTGTGGGTGAGGCGCAGGCGAGCGATCAGGTCGCAGGCGGCGGCGATCTGGCGCAGCCAGGTGCGCTCGGTTCGGGGCACCCAGAAGGCGGAGGCCAGGGACTGGGCGGCCAGTCGGAGCGGCGACAGCAGGTCGGACTGGGTCTGGTAGGCCTGGTACAGCATGGGCGTCGTGCCTCTTGTGGAGGGATGCGCCGGGTGCAGGCAAGTCCCGGGCCAGCCGCGCGGTGCACCGGGGCGGTGCCTGCGCGGTTTCACCAGATGGCACAGGCTTTGCTGAGTGCGTGGGCACTCACCGGAGACGCCCCNNCAGCAAGAACTACGGCGCCTGGGCGCTGCGCGGCTGGCTCATGTGCAAGCTGGCGGGGCTGAAGTTCACCGAAAAGGTGATTCCGCCGGACGACCCGTCGGTGCGGGCGGAGATGCTGCTGCTGTCGGCGTCGATGCGGGTGCCGTCCCTGGTGCACGAGAAGGTGCATGTGTGGGACGTGCTGGCCATCGGCGAATACCTGAACGAGATCAAGCCCAACGCCGGCCTGCTGCCGGCGGACCGGGCGGCGCGGGCGCACTGCCGCTCGATCTGCGGGGAGATGCACTCGGGCTTCACGGCGCTGCGCTCGGCCCTGCCGATGAACATCAAGGGGCACTTTCCGGGGTTCAAGCTGTGGAGCCGGGCGCAATCGGACATCGACCGCATCGAGGCGATCTGGACGGAGTGCCTGGCTTCGTATGGGGGCCCGTACCTCTTCGGTGCCAAGCCTTGCATCGCAGACGCCATGTTCGCGCCGGTGGTGACGCGCTTCATCACGTATGAGGTGGCGCTGGATCCGGTGTGTGTGGCGTATTGCGACACGGTGATGGATCTGCCGGCGATGAAGGAATGGGTTTCCGCTGCGGAAGCGGAGCCGGATGAGATCGATGAGTTGGACGCGGAGTTCTGATCTGATCCCCCGGTCCTTGAGGGTGCTTCGCTCGTTCCTTGGCTGGCGGGCCGAGGGCTTGGGCTGT
>JABAHQ010004702.1_pt3 | contig 16150 bp, 13 predicted proteins | sample 7062091 | NCBI WGS metagenome assembly JABAHQ01 (sample SAMN14534359, study PRJNA622989) | marine sediment metagenome | biome: marine biome [ENVO:00000428]; feature: marine pelagic biome [ENVO:01000023]; material: deep marine sediment [ENVO:00002113] | place: India: Gulf of Kutch | collected...
CACAAGCGCGTCGGCGACGGCGACAGCGGCCCGAATACCGGGGGCATGGGCGCCTATTCGCCGGCTCCGGTGGTCACTGCCGAGGTGCACCAGCGCGTAATGGACGAGGTGATCTACCCGACCGTGCGCGGCATGGCCGCCGAAGGCAACGTCTACACCGGCTTCCTGTATGCCGGGCTGATGATCGACAAGGACGGCAAGCCCAAGGTCATCGAGTTCAACTGCCGTTTCGGCGACCCGGAAACCCAGCCGATCATGCTGCCGCCTGGAGTCCAGCCTGGTGCTGCTGGTCGAGGCCGCGCTGGCCAAGGCGCTGAACAAGGTCGAGGCGACCTGGGATCCGCGACCGACCGTCGGTGTGGTGCTGGCTGCCGGCGGCTACCCGGGCGACTATGCCAAGGGCGACGTGATCGAGGGACTGGACGAAGCAGCCAAGCTGGATGGCAAAGTGTTCCACGCGGGCACCGCTTTGAATGCCGAGGGTCAGGTAGTCACTGCCGGCGGCCGCGTACTCTGTGCCACCGCTATCGGCCGTAGCGTGTCCGAGGCACAGCAGCAGGCCTACCGCCTGGCGGAAAAGATCCGCTGGAATGGCTGTTTCTACCGCAAGGACATCGGCTACCGCGCCATCACCCGCGAGCGCGGCGAGGGTTAAGCTCAGCCTGTCATCAGGAATGCGTGCGGCGCCAGGTTTTATCGCCGTCGCACGCATTACAGGCCGGCTGCGGCATGGCTATAATCCGCCGTCACACTCATGAACGGACTTCTCTAGTGGGTCGGCTCCGGATTGCCATAGCTGTCATCTTCGGCCTGCTGCTGATCAACCTGATCCCGCTGTCGGCCCAGGCTTCCATTGCCCCTTCGCCGGCCTCCGCCACGCTTTCCGCTGATTCCGTACCACAGAACTGGCGCCTGCTGATCGACCAGTCCGGCGGCCTCACGCTGGATGAAGTGGTTTCCCAGCGCGCGCTGTTCCAGCGCCTGGACAAACTTTCCTACAGCGCACCAGCCAGCGATCGGGCGGTCTGGCTGCAGGTCAGCCTGCCGCCACTGACCAAGCCCAAGTGGCTCTGGATGTTCGCACCACGCGCGCAGTATCTGGACTTCTATCTGCTGCGCGACGGCCGGCTGGAGCGCCACACAGCGACCGGCGACATGCGCCCGATCAGCGAGCGTCCTCTGCCCAGCCGTGCCTACCTGTTCAGCCTGCCCAACGATGGCCAGCCACGTGAGGCCTACATCCGCCTGCAGTCCAGTCACCCGCTGATGACCTGGTTCAAGACCATCGACGAAGCAGGACTGGTGAACCAGAACAAGCCGGCCTATATGTTCGGTGCGCTGTTCGGCGCGCTCGCGCTGCTGGCGCTCTACAACCTGCTGCGCTTCGCCTACACCCTCAGCTACACCCATATCTGGCTCAGCCTGCTGCACGGTGCGTTGCTGAGCTGCGCCACGGCCAACCTCGGCGTGCTGGCCATATGGCTGCCTTGGCTGACCTACAGCCAGCCGCTGATCGCCGACTTCTCGGCCCTGGCCGCGAGCTGCGCCCTGCTCGGCTACACGCTGGGCTTCTTCAATCAGCGCGGGCGCACCTGGATCACCTGGCTGCTGGGCATCGAACTCAACCTGGTGCTGGCACTGGCCGCCAGTATCCTGCTTGCTCAATGGCCCTGGTACAGCTGGCTGATCTACTCGCTGGTGCTGGCGGCGGCGTGCAGCGTGCTGGCCGTGGCGAGTTATCACTGGCGGCAAGGCTACAAACCGGCCCGTCTGGTGGTGGCCGGGACGACGCTGTTCGCGCTCGGGATGGTGTTCTTCATGCCAATGCTGCTGGGCTTCGATCAGCTCGATCCGGGCTGGCTCACCGGCGGGCTCTTCAGTCTTGCGACGCTGGCGGGGCTGCTGCTCAGCTTCGCCCTGCTCGAACGGCAGCGGCAACGGCAGTCGGACAGCCGCAGCCAGTACACCGCTGCGGCGGTCAGCACTGCCGAGCTGAAGACCAAGGCCGATTTTCTGTCGAAGATCAGCCATGAGCTGCGTACGCCCATGAACGGCGTGCTGGGCATGAGCGAATTGCTGCTGGGCACCTCGCTGTCGGCCAAGCAACGCGACTACGTCCAGACGATTCACAGCTCCGGCAACGAGCTGCTCAACCTGATCAACGAGATTCTCGATATCTCCAAGCTGGAGTCCGGCCAGATCGAACTGGACGAGGTGCAGTTCGACTTCAATGCCTTGATCGAGGACTGCCTGAGCATCTTCCGCGCCAAGGCCGAGCAGCAGAAGGTCGAGCTGATCAGCTTTATCCAGCCGCAGTTGCCGCAAGTGGTCACCGGTGACCCGACCCGCCTTCGGCAGACCCTGCTGAACCTGTTGGAGAATGCCTTCAAGCAGACCGACGAAGGCGAGGTGCTGCTGATCGCGGCGGTCGACGGGCCGACCGAGAGTCCGCGACTGCGCATCACCGTCCAGGACAGCGGCCGTCCGCTGGAGGCCTACGAGCGCGACGCGCTGCTCAACGCCGCGGTAGACAGCCATGACTTCCTCGCGGCGACGCGGCATGGCGGGCGGCTCGGCCTGATCATCGCGCGCCAGCTGGTCCAGCTGATGGATGGCGACTTCGGCATCCAGACCGGGGCCAGCCAAGGCAATACGCTGTGGATCAGCCTGCCCCTGGCCGGCGAGGGTCTGGCACAGAACAACGCGGACCTGGACGGCCCGCTGCAGGGCACGCGCCTGCTGATCGTCGACGACAACGACACCTGCCGCAAGGTACTGCTGCAGCAGTGCGGCGGCTGGGGCCTGGATGTGAGCGCGGTCGCCTCGGGCAAGGAAGCGCTGGCCCTGCTACGGACCAAAGCCCACCTGAAGGAGTACTTCGACGTGGTCCTGCTCGACCAGGACATGCCGGGAATGACCGGCATGCAGCTGGCGAGCAAGATCAAGGAGGACTCCAGCCTCAACCACGACATTCTGCTGATCATGCTCACCGGCATGAGCAGCGCGCCGAGCAAGATCATCGCCCGCAACGCCGGGATCAAGCGCATCCTCGCCAAGCCGGTGGCCGGCTACACCCTCAAGACCACTCTGGCCGACGAACTCGCGCAACGCCAGGCAGGCAGCCAGCACCGGCCGAGCCCCACAGCGCAGCCCTTGCCTCCGCTGGAGGTCCCCAGTGACTTCCGCATCCTGGTTGCCGAGGACAACAGCATTTCCACCAAGGTCATCCGCGGCATGCTGAACAAGCTCAACCTGCAACCGGATACTGCCTGCAACGGCGAGGAAGCGCTGGAGGCGATCAAGGCTCAGCCGTACGACCTGGTGCTGATGGATTGTGAGATGCCGGTGCTCGACGGTTTCCAGGCCACGCACCAGCTGCGCGAGTGGGAAGCGCACAATGCCCGGCCGCGTACCCCGGTGGTCGCCCTCACCGCGCATATCCTCAGCGAGCACCGCGAACGTGCCCGAGAGGCCGGCATGGACGGTCACATGGCCAAGCCGGTGGAGCTGTCCCATCTGCGCGAGCTGATCGACCACTGGGTTCGCGTCAAGCAGGCCGAGCACGCCGAATGATGACGTGCCGGCGGCTCAGCATCAGCACGCCCGCGGCCTCACATCGCTGATCAGCAGCCCGCTTTCCGGTTTCGCCGGCATCCGCGAAAGGTCGATCCGCAGGTCCTGTGCCGGCACTGCATAGTCCATCTCCCGAGTCAGCATACGTAGCGCGAGCTTGAGCAGTTCGATCGCCAGCCGCTCGCCCGGGCAGCGATGCCCCTGCGCGGGATCGCCACCACCCTGAGTCACGAAACTGAAGGTATCGCCCGACCAGTCAACGAAGCGTTCCGGCTGAAAGGCCTCGGGGTCAGCCCAGCGACTCGCCTCGCGATTGGTGCCCCAGAGGTCCAGCATCACGCGCGTGCCGGCCGGGAAGTGAAGGCCCTGCCAATCGAAGCCGTCCCGCACCCGCGCGGCCGTGAACGGGAAGAACGCGTGCAGCCGACGCACCTCCTGGGCGAAAGGCTCGAGCAGTTCGTCCTCGGCGCGCAATCGTTCGCACCAGTGCGGATGCGCCAGCAACTCAAGGGCGGCGTAAGTGATGAAGTAGGCCACCGCAACCGTCGGGCGCAACAGATTGAGCAGCTCGACCACCGCGATACGGCTGTCCAGCGGTTTGCCGTCCAGGTCCCGGTGATGCGCCACGACCATGAGTGCCCGGGTCGGGTCGCCCTGCAGCTCACCGGCACGCACCTGCTCGATCAGGTGCTGCGTCCAGGCTTCGGCCTCGCGACGAGCCTTGCGCGCCGCCAGGTGCCGGGGTCCGATGCCGCCCGCGCCATCGATCATCTGCGCCAGCTGGTCACGGCGCAGCTCACGCTCGGCGGATGGCAACGGCACTCCGGCCCAGCGGCAGACACTGTCGGTGAGCAGCATCTGCACTTCACCGAGCAGCCGGACTTCGCCCTGTGCCTGCCATTGGCCGATCGCCTGACGCCAGCTCCGCTCGGCCAGGCCGACCAGCTCGTCGACAGCCGCGGCGTCCAGCAGCTGCAGGAACATGCGTTTGCGATGGCGATGCGCCTCGCCATCGAGCCCCTGGACGCCACCCTGTCCGAGCAGCGTCTTCTTCAGCATCCGTGGCATCGCCTGCGCGCGCTGAAAGTGGCGCTCGTCATAGAACAGGCGCGCCGCCTGCTCCCCGCTCAGGCAGATGGTGTTCTGCATCAGCAGACGCGCCTGAAAAACATTGCTGTGCAGGCGCTGGCAGCGATCGCGGATGAAGGGATAACCTTCGCCCAGCAGCGCCAGCGAACTCTCCAGATGATCATCGCGAGGAATGTCAGTCATGCCGTTCTCCAGTAGCCAGGTCTGCAATCGACAAGCTGGGGCGGGGGACGTTGCCCGAAACAAGGCCCAGGGGTCGGAAACTGAACAAAACTGGCCGGCCGCTGCCGATTACTGGACGAGTCGAAGAAACGGCCAAGGCCTCGATACGCCCATCCGAGCGCGCGCCGTTTCATCCGAAGGAGCCATGGGATGATGACCCGCCGATGATGAAGAAGAGCGATGTCGCCTGGACCCTCGTTGGGGTCTCGGCTGTGCTGCTGTCCGGCTACTTGCTGTACCACGAGGTTCGCAACATCTCGCTGACCGAGCTGGCCGACAGCCTGCGAGCCATCGGCGCCCGGGGCTGGCTGCTCGCGGCACTGTCGACGCTGGGCGCTTATGTCGCGCTGGCCTGGTATGACCGCATTGCCATGGCCCATCTGGGCAAGACGATTTCTTGGTGGTTCATCGCGCTCTGCTCGTTCACCACCTATGCGCTGGCGCACAACATCGGCGCGTCGGTGTTCTCCGGCGCGCTGGTGCGCTATCGGGCGTATCGCAGCAAGGGCCTGACGCCGCAGGAAATCGGCATTCTGATCGTCTTCTGTTCGCTTACCTTCACCCTCGGCACGCTGCTGGCGGCCGGCGTCGTGCTGATCCTCAAGCCTCAGCTGCTCGATCGCCTGGTCCACAGCGCCGGTTGGGTGTCCCTGGCCATCGGCTGCGGGCTGCTGGCGCTGATCGCACTCTACGTTTTCGGAGCGTGGCGCCAGTTGCCGCCCTGGCGGCTGGGCAAATGGCACATTCAGTATCCGCGCCTGCCGATCGTCGGTCGGCAGCTGCTGGCCGGCCCGCTGGAACTGCTCTGTGCGGCGGCGATCATCTATTTCGCGCTACCGGCCGAACACAATCCGGGCTATCTCACGGTGCTCGGGGTGTTTCTCGCGTCCTTCTCGCTCGCGCTGCTGTCCCACGCACCCGGAGGGCTTGGCGTGCTGGAGCTGACGTTCCTTTCGGCGTTGCCGGAGGTGCCCAAGGTCGACGTGCTGGCGGCACTGATCGTCTTTCGCGGCTTCTATCTGCTGCTGCCGTTCGCCCTGGCCATGGTGGTCGTGCTGGTCTTCGAATTCGACCAGTGGCGCAATCGACGCCGCGAAGCGCCGATCCGTTGAGCCGACGGTGGATCGGGAAACACTACGACACCCCATATCGACCAAGATGGTCTGGCGAAGACGCGCCACACAGGCGATCATGCAGCCCTCTTCCGACCTATCCGATGTCATGACCGAAACTGCCCATACCCGCGCCGAACATAAACCGCGCCCGCTGATCGACCTGGCCGTCAGTATCCTGATCCCCTCGCTGATCCTGATGAAACTCAGCGGCGAAGACCGCCTCGGCGCCGACGGTGCCCTGCTGCTCGCCCTGGCCTTCCCGCTGGGCTGGGGGCTTTGGGAGCTGGCCAGATATCGCAAGTTCAACTGGATCGCACTGCTCGGCCTGATCAGCGTACTACTGACCGGCGGCATCGGCCTGCTGCAGCTGGACACCCAGTGGCTGGCGATCAAGGAAGCGGCGGTGCCGGGCATCATCGGGATCGCGGTACTGGCCTCCACGCGCACCCGCTACCCGCTCATCCGCACGCTGCTGTACAACCCCAAGGTACTCAACGTGGACAAGATCCACGAACAGCTCGAGCGCAACGGCCAGACCGAACACTTCGAGACGCGCCTGTTGCGGGCTACCTACCTGCTCAGCGGCACCTTCTTCTTCTCGTCCTTCATGAACTACGTGCTGGCCAAGTGGATCGTCAACAGCCCGGCAGGCAGCGAGGCGTTCAATGCCGAACTGGGCCGCATGACGCTGCTCAGCTATCCGATGATCGCCATTCCCAGCATGCTGATGATGATGGCGATCTTCTTCTACCTCTGGCGCACCATCCACGGCCTGACCGGCCTNNAACGAAAAAAGGGCTGCCCGGCACGCGCCGAGCAGCCCTTTTAAGCCCCGTCCCGTCAGAACAGCAGCTTGAAGATCCCGATCACCACGATCAGGCCGATGATGAAGATGATGCCCGCGGTTCCGCCAATGAATTTCAGCATGCCGTTCTCTCCCGTTTTTCCAAGTCTGTGATTTTGTGACAGCCCTGGCTCCAGGCCGTTCGACGAAATCCGACCGGGGTAGACGGGACGGCGCCGTCAGCCTGCGGCCAGCAGCATCCAGAGCGGCAGGCTGACCGCCGCCGCCACGGTGGAAAGGAAGACCGTCGAGCTGACCGCGCGGGTGTCGNNGCCAGCACATTGACCCCGCTGGGGCAGGCGGCAAGCAGCACCAGCACGTTTCGCGCATCCTGATTCAGCCCCGGCAGCATACCGCTCAGCCACCAGACAAGGGCCGGGAACAGCGCCAGCTTGATCAGGGTCAGCAGCAGTACCGAAGCGCTTGGCCGCAGCCGATAACGCGACAGACTGATGCCCAGCACCATCAGCGCGCAGGGCAGCGCCGCCTGCGCCAGCCAACCGGCGATTCGCCAGAGCGGCTCGGGCAGTTCCAGGCCGGAGAGATTCAGCAGAGCCCCCAGCAGCAGGCCGACGATCAGCGGGTTGGCCAGGTTCTTCAACAACGCTGGAACACTGACCTTGTCGCCATCACCGAGCGCCGCATAGAAGCTCTGCAGCGAAAACAGCACCAGGCTGTGGAACACCAGGATGGCGAACACGTATACCAGGCTCTCGGCGCCGAGCAGCGTCGTCACCAGAGGGATGCCAACCAGCACATTGTTCGAGTAGGCGGCAGTGAGACCAAGTGGCGTAGCCCGCCCGGCGCGGCGGTGAGCGACCAGGTTGACCAGCAGGAAAACCAGCAGCACCGGCACGAAGTAGCCCAGCAGGAGCATCGGCGACATGCCATCGCTCAGCTCGGCGCGCGCGATACCGGTGAACAACACCGCTGGCATGAACAGCTTGAAGGTGACGCTGGCCAGCCCGGCAGCACCTTCATTGGTTAGCCACTGACGCCAACCGAACAGATATCCAAGCGTGATCAGACCGAAGATCGGCAGGATCGCCAATACCACTACCATGTGCCCTCCGAGAGCCGAACGTCAGGCCACGCCTTGGCGCGGGGGGCGCAAGAATACACTCTGGGCAGGGAGATCGCACCGGCGGTCCGAGTACCGCCAAGCGGGTCAGGCGCGGAAGGTCCGCTCCCGCTTGACCGCATTTGCCTCCTGCTGGCGCAGAATTGCCAGCACATCGGCCAGGTCTTCCTGCCAGCGGTGCGGGGCAAGACCGAACGCTGCCTCGAATCGACTGCAATCGAGCACGGACCAGGCCGGTCGCCTGGCCGGCGTCGGATATTGCGCCGTCATGATCGGCGATACCTCGGGCTGCCTGGCGATCAGCCCGGCCGCTTCACCTTGACGGAAGATTTCCACCGCGAAGTCGTACCAAGAGCAGGCAGGCGCGCCGCTGTAGTGGTAGACGCCCCAGGCGAGTTCCGCACCGTCCGCATAGCGCCGGGCCAGCTCGAGCAGCACCGAGGCAATGCTGCCGGCCTGAGTCGGGCAGCCGATCTGGTCGCTCACCACACCCAGCGCATCACGCTGGCGCGCCAGACGCAACATGGTCTTGACGAAGTTATGCCCATGTACGCCATACACCCAGCTGGTGCGCAGGATCAGATGAGCCGACAGACAGCTGCGGATCGCCTCTTCACCGGCCAGTTTACTCGCGCCGTAGACGCCGGTCGGACCGGTCTCGTCGCTTTCGGTATAAGGCCGGGTGGCTTCGCCCGAGAACACGTAGTCGGTGGAAATGTGAAACAGCGGAACACCCGCGTGCTTGGCAGCCTCGGCCAGGTGACGCGGTCCGTCGCGATTGACCGCATACGCCTGCTCGCCATGGGACTCGGCATTATCCACATGGGTATAGGCGGCCGCGTTGATGATCAGCTCGGGACGCTGACGCATCGCGTCGGCCACTTGCTCAGGCTTGGCGATGTCCAGCTGTGCTCGCGCCGGGGCCAGCACATCCAGCCCGAAACGTGACGCCCGCTCCACCAGCTCACGACCAACTTGGCCACCAGCACCGCAAACGAGGATTCGCATTCTTTGTCGCCTCATCGACGACGTTCGCGGCCAGCGCGAACGTCCGAAAATGGTTCTAGCCACGGCATCACGCACGCGTGCGCGGTGTCGCCGCAGGTTCCATCGAAACAGGCAGGAGCGCATCTTGACGCCGGCTCAAGCGGCGGAGCAGAGCCTGCCCGTGCATGATGGATGTGGTTTCCAGCCACGTTGAGGCCAGACGAAAGGCACTTTGTTCCCGGCCGGATAGAATTTTTTTCCACGTCCCGGCTGCCGGCCTTCAGAGCAACACCGGCAAACGTGCGCCGACCCGAAGCTCCACGGGGGACAGCTCGACCCCGTAGGCAAGCACCTCGACACCTGCCGCCACCGCGTCGCGCAGCGCAGCGGCGTAACCCGGATCGATCTCCTTGGCCGGACGGACCGCGTCCACGCCGCTCAGATTGACGCAGTACAGCTGCACGGCGCGCACCCCGGCGCGCGCCAGCGCCGCCAGTTCGCGCAGATGCCGTGCACCGCGCAGCGTCACGGCATCAGGGAACGCCGCCACTGCCGTGTCGGCGAACCCCAGGGTGACGCTCTTGACCTCAACGTAGGCTGGCCCGCCGTCGAACTCGAGGCGAAAGTCCACGCGACTGTTCTCCACGCCATAGACCACTTCGCGCTTGAGCGCCGAGAAGCCGGCCAGCTCGGCGATCTGTCCGCCCAGCAATGCTTCCTCGACCAGAGGATTGGCGCGCGCGGTGTTCACGCAGGCCAATCGCCCCTGCGGCGTCTCCACCAGCTCCCAGGTGCCGGGCAGCTTGCGTCGAGGATCGCTGCTGCGCTGGAACCACACCCGCGCGCCCTCGCTCATGCAGTTGAGCATCGAGCCGGTGTTGGGACAGTGGATGCACATCGCCTCGCCCTCGTCGGTGACGATATCGGCGAGAAAGCGCTTGTAGCGCCTGACCAGACGGCCCCGCTCCAGCGGTTGCGCGAAGCGCATCAGGGCCGCCAGCTACGCAGGCCGCAGGCGATGCGCTCGACGGCCTGTTCCAGGCGCGGCAGATCCTGCGTGTAGGCGAAGCGCACATGATGGCCGGCCTGGTGACGGCCAAAGTCCAGTCCCGGCGTGATGGCGACGTACTCCGTTTCCAGCATGTGCTGGCAGAACCCATAGGCGTCGCCGCCGAAGGCGCTGATGTCTGCATACAGATAGAAGGCTCCCTGCGGCTCGACCGCGATGCCGAAGCCCAGCTCGCGCAGAGCTGGCAGCAGGAAGTCCCGACGCCGGGCAAACTCGCCGCGACGCGCCTCGAGGATCTCCAGCGTCGCCGGCTCGAAACAGGCCAGCGCCGCATGCTGGGACATGCTTGGCGCGCTGATGTATAGGTTCTGTGCCAGCTTTTCCAGCTCGGGCACGGCCGCTGGCGGTGCCACCAGCCAGCCCAGGCGCCAGCCGGTCATGCCGAAGTACTTGGAAAAGCTGTTGAGCACGAAGGCCTCGTTATCGACTTCCAGCACGCTGGCCGCAACCGTGCCGTAGGTCAGCCCGTGATAGATCTCGTCGACCACAAGGTGGCCGCCGCGCTCCTTCAGCGCCGCCGAAAGAGCGGCCAGTTCGGGCCGCTCGAGCAGCGTCCCGGTGGGGTTGGCCGGCGATGCCACCAACGCGCCAACGCTGTCGCGATCCCAATAGCGCTCGACCAGTTCAGGGGTCAGCTGATAGCGCATCTCGGGGCCGACCGGCACGAGCTGCGCGGCGCCTTCCACCAGTCGCAGGAAGTGCCGGTTGCACGGATAACCCGGATCGGCCAGCAGCCAGTGCTTGCCCGGATCCACTAGCAGGCTGGAGGCCAGCAGCAGCGCACCGGAGCCGCCGGGAGTAATCAGGATCCGTTCGGGGTCAATGCTTAATCGATAGCGTTGGGCATAGAAGCCGGCAATCGCCTCGCGCAGCTGTGGCAGGCCACGGGCGGAGGTGTAGCGGGTGTGCCCGGCCGCTAGCGCGGCCTGTCCCGCGGCGACGATGGGCGCGGCGGTGGTGAAGTCCGGCTCGCCGATTTCCAGGTGAATGACGTCGTGGCCTTGAACTTGGAGCTGATTGGCCCGCTCCAACAGCGCCATGACGTGGAAAGGTTCGATTGCGCGACTGCGTGCGCTGTACGACGAGGTCATCTGACCTTCCTGTTGAGAACAAAACGTGAATTCTACCCAAGGTCCCGAAGCCGCTGCAGCCACTGTTGGAAAGGGGAGTAGCGCACCCCGAGCCGATCTGGTAAGTTCGCCCGCTTGCAGCCGCAGGGCCGGCACGGGCCGGCAAGGGACAAATCATCCTGCGCAATGGACATAGCGAGAGGCGTTCATCCATGCCCATTACCAAAGAAACACCGTCGAGCAAGCAACTGATTCGCGCCTTCGAGCCCTACAAGGAAAGCCAGGGCGAGGAATACATGAGCGACAAGATGCGCGCCCACTTCACCGGCATCCTGAACAAGTGGAAGCGGGAGCTGATGGAAGAGGTCGACCGCACCGTGCACCACATGCAGGACGAGGCCGCCAACTTCCCGGATCCGGCCGACCGCGCCACCCAGGAAGAAGAGTTCAGCCTGGAACTGCGCACCCGCGACCGCGAGCGCAAGCTGATCAAGAAGATCGACGAGACGCTGCAGCTGATCGAAGACAACGAATACGGCTGCTGCGATTCCTGCGGTGTCGAAATCGGCATCCGTCGCCTGGAAGCGCGCCCCACCGCCACCCTCTGCATCGATTGCAAGACGCTGGCGGAGATCAAGGAAAAGCAGATCGGTTCCTGATCCCGAACGGGGCGCTACGGCGCCCCGCTTCATTTCCAGGCCCTGCACCGCTTCATCCGCCTCGCCATCACCGATCGCGCCGGCCCGCCATGTCCTCCTCCGCCCTGCCCCAGCCCGCACGCTACATCGGTCGCTTTGCTCCGACCCCCAGCGGCTACCTGCACTTCGGCTCGCTGATCGCGGCCCTCGCTTCCTATCTCGACGCCCGTTCGGTCGGCGGCCTTTGGTTGCTGCGCATGGAAGACATCGATCCGCCACGGGAGATGCCCGGCGCCCAGCGGGCCATCGTCGAGACGCTGCAGAGCTACGGCTTCGAATGGGACGGCGACATGCTGCGCCAGAGCGAACGTCACGCTGCGTATCGGGACGCCATCGAACGGCTGCTGGATGAAGGCCTGGCGTATGCGTGCACCTGCTCGCGCAAGCAGCTCGAAGGCTACCCGGGCCCCTACCCCGGCTTCTGCCGCGCCGCCGGTCGCAGCCTCGAGGATGCTGCCATCCGCCTGCGCGTACCCGATCGTGAATACGTCTTCATCGATCGTGTGCAAGGCGAGATCCGCCAGCATCTGGGCCGCGAGGTCGGCGATTTCGTCATTCGCCGCCGCGACGGCCTGATTGCCTATCAGCTGGCCGTGGTGCTGGATGACGCCTGGCAGGGCGTCACCGATGTGGTGCGCGGCGCCGACCTGCTCGATTCGACGCCGCGCCAGCTTTATCTGCAGGAAGTCCTCGGCCTGCCACAACCACGCTACCTGCACCTGCCGCTGATCATCCAGCCGGACGGACACAAGCTCGGCAAGAGCTATCGCTCGCCACCACTGCAAGCCCAGGAGGCCAGCCCGCTGCTGCTTCGCGCGCTGCGCGCCCTTGGCCAGCAACCGCCAGCGGAACTGGACGGCGCGCTGCCAGCGGACATTCTCGGCTGGGCCGTTGCCCACTGGAATGCAGCACGCATCCCACGGGTCCGCACCCTCGCCGAAGCCCAACTGCGCTGAGCCACGCATGGATCGAGCCACCCGAGGCGAGCTTTTGCCTGCCGCTGGTGGCTTGCCGCGTGCCGCTGCTCTACCATCGCCCTCACTTCCGACACGAGACCCGGCATGTATATCTACCGACTGGTGCTGCTCCTGGTGGTGGGGATCTACCTGTTCTCCCCCGCCATCATGGACTGGTGGATCGACCCCAACGGTGCCTGGTATCGGCCCTATCTGCTGTGGCTGATCCTGANNCAGAGCCAGCGTGATGCAGACGAGCTTTAGCCTGAGCCACCTGATCCTGATCAGCGCCGCCTACCTGTTCATGCTGTTCGGCGTGGCCTGGGTCAGCGATCGCGGGCTGATCCCGCGCTGGATCATCCGCCACCCGCTGACCTACACCCTCTCGCTCGGCGTCTACGCCAGCGCTTGGGCCTTCTATGGCACCGTGGGCCTGGCCTACCAGTATGGCTATGGGTTTCTCGCCACCTATCTCGGCGTGTGCGGCGCCTTTCTGCTGGCGCCGGTGCTGCTCTACCCGATCCTGCGCATCACTCGTACCTATCAGCTGTCGTCGCTGGCCGACCTGGTGGCCTTCCGCTTCCGCAGCACCTGGAGCGGCGCGCTGACCACCATCGTCATGCTGATCGGCATGCTGCCGCTGCTGGCCCTGCAGATCCAGGCGGTCGCCGACGCCATCGGCATCCTGACCCTTGAGCCGCTACAGGAGCGCGTGGCGCTGGGCTACTGCCTGATGATCATGCTGTTCACCATCCTCTTCGGTGCCCGCCACATCGCCACGCGGGAGAAGCACGAAGGGCTGGTGTTCGCCATCGCCTTCGAATCGATCGTCAAGCTGGTGACCTTCGGTGCCATTGGCCTGTACGCCCTTTACGTGGTCTTCGGCGGCCCGCACCAGCTGGAGATCTGGCTGCTGCAGAATCAGTCGGCGCTGCAGGCGTTGCACACGCCGCTGCAGGAAGGCCCGTGGCGCACCCTGCTGCTGGTGTTCTTCGCCTCGGCCATCGTCATGCCACACATGTATCACATGACGTTCACCGAGAACCTCAACCCGCGCGGGCTGGTCAGCGCCAGCTGGGGATTGCCGCTGTACCTGCTGCTGATGAGTTTGGCCGTGCCGCTGATCCTCTGGGCCGGCCTTAAGCTGGGCGTCAGCACCAACCCCGAATACTTCACCCTCGGCCTCGGCCTCACCGCACAGAGCGAAACCCTGACGCTGCTGGCCTTCGTCGGCGGGCTGTCGGCCTCCAGCGGGCTGATCATCGTCAGCACCTTGGCGCTGTCCGGCATGGCGCTCAACCATCTGGTGCTGCCGCTCTATCAACCCTCCAGCGAGGGCAACATCTACCGCTGGCTGAAATGGACCAGACGCAGCCTGATCTTCGCCATCATCCTTGCCGGTTACGGGTTCTACCTCCTGCTCGGCGCCGAGCAGGACCTGTCCAACCTGGGCATCGTCGCCTTCGTTGCCACCCTGCAGTTCCTGCCGGGCGTGCTCTCGGTGCTCTACTGGCCGACCGCCAACCGCCGCGGCTACATCGCCGGCCTGCTGGCCGGCATCGGCGTCTGGATGGTGACCATGCTGCTGCCCCTGGTGGGCAATCTCGATGGTTTCTACATCCCGCTGTTCAACGTGGTCTACGTACTCGACGACACCAGCTGGCACCTGGCGGCAATCGCTTCGCTGGCGGTCAACGTGCTGGCCTTCTCGCTGTTCTCGATCTTCAGCGAGACCAGCCCCGAGGAGCAGAGCGCCGCCGAGGCCTGCGCGGTGGAAAACGTGCGCCGGCCGCAGCGGCGTGAACTGATGGCCGCCTCGCCACAGGAGTTCGCCACCCAGCTGGCCAAGCCCCTGGGCGCCAAGACCGCGCAGCGCGAAGTGGAGCAGGCACTGCGCGATCTGCAGCTGCCGTTCGACGAGCACCGCCCCTATGCCCTGCGCCGCCTGCGTGATCGCATCGAAGCCAACCTGTCCGGGCTGATGGGGCCCAGCGTGGCCCAGGACATCGTCGAGAACTTCCTGCCATACAAGAACGGCGCCGAGGGCTACATCACCGAAGACATCCACTTCATCGAGAACCGCCTGGAGGAGTATCACTCGCGCCTGACCGGCCTGGCCGCCGAACTCGACGCGCTGCGCCGCTATCACCGGCAGACGCTGCAGGAGCTGCCCATGGGGGTCTGCTCGCTGGCCAAGGATCAGGAAATTCTCATGTGGAATCGCGCCCTCGAAGAGCTGACCGAAATTCCCGCGCTGCAGGTCGTCGGCTCGCGCCTGTCGACCATCGCCGAACCCTGGCGCAGCCTGCTGGGCGACTTCATCGAGCAGCCCGACGAACACCTGCACAAGCAGCGCCTGGCGCACAACGGCCATCGCCGCTGCCTCAACCTCCACAAGGCAGCCATCGCCGAGCCGCTGGCGCCCGGCAACAGCGGCCTGGTCCTGCTGGTCGAGGACCTGACCGAGACCCAGCAGCTGGAAGACCGCCTGGTGCATTCCGAGCGTCTGGCCAGCATCGGCCGCCTGGCCGCCGGCGTGGCGCACGAAATCGGCAACCCGATCACCGGCATCGCCTGTCTGGCGCAGAACCTGCGGGACGAGCGCGAAGGCGACGGCGAGATCGTCGAAATCAGCGCCCAGATCATCGAGCAGACCAAGCGCGTATCGCGCATCGTGCAGTCGCTGATGAGCTTCGCCCATGCCGGCGAACGCCAGCACCAGCTCTATCCGGTGAGCCTGGCACAGGTCACCCAGGACGCCATCGGCCTGCTCTCGCTCAACCGCAACCGCACCGAGGTGCAGTTCCTCAACCTGTGCCATCCCGATCATGTGGCCGAGGGGGACCCGCAACGCCTGGCGCAGGTGCTGATCAACCTGCTGTCCAACGCCNNACCTGCTGGCCAACGCCCGCGACGCATCGCCGCCCGGTGGCGTGATCCGGGTGACCAGCGAAGTGGCCGAGCAGACGGTCTATCTGACCGTGGAGGACGAAGGCAGCGGCATTCCGAAAGAGATCCAGGACCGCCTGTTCGAGCCGTTCTTCACCACCAAGGACCCGGGCGAAGGCACGGGCCTGGGCCTCGCGCTGGTCTATTCGATCATTGAAGAGCATTATGGCCAGATCGATATCGACAGCCCGGCTGACCCGGAAACGCAACGCGGCACCCGTTTTCGCATCACCCTGCCGCGGCATGTCGAAGCGTCACACGCCGTAAGTTGAAGAGGCGACTGCCGTACCGGCCCGGCGCCGGTTCTGCCTCCAGACCGTCGAGAGAGTACTGATGTCACACATACTGATCGTCGAAGACGAAACCATCATCCGCTCAGCCCTGCGGCGCCTCCTCGAACGCAACCAGTACGAGGTCAGCGAAGCCGGCTCGGTGCAGGAAGCACAGGAGCGCTACAGCATCCCGGGTTTCGACCTCATCATCAGCGACCTGCGACT
>JABAHQ010003850.1_pt10 | contig 16146 bp, 20 predicted proteins | sample 7062091 | NCBI WGS metagenome assembly JABAHQ01 (sample SAMN14534359, study PRJNA622989) | marine sediment metagenome | biome: marine biome [ENVO:00000428]; feature: marine pelagic biome [ENVO:01000023]; material: deep marine sediment [ENVO:00002113] | place: India: Gulf of Kutch | collected...
ACGGAGTTTCTCGCTACCCCAAGCAGAATGATTTGCAAAGGGTGTTTTCACACCTTTCATTCAATCTTTCCTAAATCCGCATAATCGTTAAGGAGGGCTTTATGCTGAATTACATCTGGTTAGCGTTAATGATCATTGCCATCGTAGTAGGTGCGATAAATGGAAAGTTGTCGGATGTGACCGAAGCGGCCTTTGATATGGCGGAAACGTCGGTTACAATCGCCTTTGGGTTGATTGGCATTATGGCTCTATGGTTGGGTATCATGAAAATTGCCGAGGACAGCGGCATGGTGAAAGTCCTGGCGAAAGCCATCAAACCCATTAGCAAGCGACTGTTCCCGGACGTCCCCTCGGATCATCCGGCCATCGCCTCCATATTGCTTAATCTGAGCGCGAACTGGCTCGGTCTTTCGAATGCTGCCACTCCACTTGGTTTAAAGGCGATGGAGGATTTGCAGAAACTGAACGAAAAGAAAGACACGGCTTCAAATGCCATGGTTACCTTTTTGGCTCTCAACACCGCTGCCATCACTCTGATCCCGGCCACCATTATTGGCGTGCGTATCTCGCTGGAATCGAACAGCCCGCAGGCCATCATCGGGACGACGATTTTTGCTGGCGTCTGCGCGACCACCATCGCAATTATTGCGGCAAAGATTTTGGAAAAGATTCCCATTTTCAATAAGGAATTGCAGGACACGGAATCGATATCAGAAGCACCCGAGGAACCTGAAAAATAGGAGGCTTGCATGAGCGAACTATTCAGTACTTTCATCACCAAAGTTTCCAACTTTGCCATCCCCGTGGTCTTGTTTGTCATCATTGGATTCGGATTCATTAAAAAAGTCAAGATCTATGAGTCATTTGTGGAAGGCGCCAAGGGAGGGTTCGAGGTCGCTATTAAAATTATTCCGTATCTGGTAGCCATTTTGGTGGCCATCGGTATGTTTCGTGCCTCCGGTGCCATGGACTTTTTCATAAAATTGATTGCACCTGTCACGAATCTGATCGGCATGCCCGCCGAGGCGCTTCCGGTGGCGGTGTTGCGGCCGTTGTCCGGCAGCGGAACCTTAGGTTTGGTATCCGAAATCATGCAAACGCATGGCCCGGATTCTTTTGTCGGGCGACTGGTTTCAACGATGTATGGAAGTACGGAGACAACGTTTTATGTGCTTGCGGTCTATTTTGGTTCGGTAGGAATTAAAAAAACCCGGCATGCGGTTCCGGCCGGTCTCCTCGCTGATGCGGCAGGCATGTTGGGCGCGCTGTTCATTTGCAAACTTGTGTTCTAATTCTTTTGCAAAAGTTGGTTGTCTTGCTCAATCATATCAGGAAGGATCCAGGGTTTTGGCACAAAGTCATGCTCAGATTCAGCAATCTCTTTGAAAGACTTCGACTGCTTTAGTTAGATAATCGCTGGTGACAATAATCTTTTGGTTCGGTTTGACTTTTCTTGAGTCTGTGATAGACTTCGCTGCCATCCATTCCCGGTAAGATGAGATCAAGTAGACGGAGATCGATTTCCTCCGCATGCTCCTGAAACACCTTGAGGGCATTCTGACCATTATCAGCCAGGAGAACTTTAAATCCCTTCTTTTCGAATATGGTCTTTGCCAGGTCTCTCAAATCATCTTCATCATCAAGGATCAAAATCACCCTGTCTTTTTTATCGGCACGTTTTCCTCCGTCAATGTTCTTAGGGTGCAAGAGGATGGCTCAGGGATGGGAAGGTAAACACCAAAAACGGAGCCTTCCCCGGCTTCGACTGTACCTCGATTTTGCCCTGTTGGTTTCTGACCATGAGATTGGCCAAAGTGAGACCAATACCAGCCCATTCAGCGGATTTCTTGGTCGTAAAGAACGGGTCAAAGATTTTATGCAGATTTGCTTTTTTGATGCCACAACCCATATCCTTGATCCTAAAAATTTTGCGTTTTCTCTTGCGGTGGTTTCTTCATAGTTCAACTTCAGCAGAATTGGCAGGTGAAAAGTTCTGATAATTTCGAACTCCTTGTTTCATCAGTCAATCCGTGGCTAAAGCATCCTTAGCAGACCCAGTTCCCGACTCTGATCGACACAGGGTCGGAAATTGCTTTGAGTGTTCATTCAAACATGGATTTGTCATGCTGAGCGGCGTTGCAAATGGTCGGTGAGTCCATGAATGAAGTGGTGGGTGATTCTCGCGGTCAGTCCCCACAGATTGGCAGGGTTCGGAGAATGCTCCGACTTGAAACGAAAGTTCAAATACATCACCTCTTGGGCGTTGTCAAAATGCAAATCGGGACGAAATTGTTGCTTTAAAATGGCCACAGGGATTTCGACAACTTCGGCGACTTCGATGGGGTTGAGTCGATATTTTGGCGGGTTGTCACACCAGGCCAGGTGCGCGACGGCGTCGTAACCGGACGTCAGCGTTTCGAAGTAGCCCATCTCACCTAAATGAACAACCTGATCCTCAGACACCCCGATCTCTTCATACGTTTCCCGAACCGCGGTTTCATAACTCGACGCATCCTCCGCATCGATTTTTCCACCCGGGAAAGCCATTTGTCCGCTGTGCAAGGTCATATCTTTCGTGCGCCGGATGTAAACCAGATACGTCTGATTGTGTCTGTTGAAAAACAGCATCAAGATTGCCGAACGCACGTAGCCATCGATCGGTGTACGTCGCTTGGGCACATTTTCGATGATGTCTTTGACGATTTCCGGTGTGAGTTGCATAACAGAAGTTAACTTCAACAGACCCCAATTGCAAGCACTAACCAATACGGAAACCGTTAAGTTCCTGCAACACCGGGTCGATGGTTTTCTCCAGTATTCAAATAAAGGCAAAATCATTTCAGAATTGCTACCGGCCACTTTTTTTTGGAACTCTGATTGACGCTGATTACACTGATTTGTGACGTTCATTCTAAACTAATTAAAGTCAATTCAAGAGCGTTCAAGAAACAGGATATGCAGAAAGGCTTGACGGCCGCGCTTGAAAGGTATCCCTGGACGGATGGTGAACGCGTGGCGGCGCTTGGCGCTTCCTACGGCGGCTACATGATCAACTGGATCGCCGGGAACTGGCCGGATCGATTCCGATGCCTGGTCAATCACGACGGCTTGTTTAACACGCGCTCCATGTACTTCGAAACCGAAGAGCTCTGGTTCCCTGAATGCGACACGCAGGGCACAACCTGGGAGACTCCGAAGGTCTACGAGAAAAACAATCCGGTCAACTTTGTTGAGAATTGGCAAACCCCCATGCTGGTCATACACGGCGCGAAGGACTACCGAGTGGTAGAGTCGCAAGGAATCGGCGCGTTTACCGCGTTACAACGGCAAGGCATTCCCAGCAAGTTTCTCTATTTTCCGGATGAAAATCACTGGGTGCTTAAGCCCCAGAACAGCATCCAGTGGTACGAGACCGTCATTGGCTGGCTGGATCAGTGGGTAAAGGGCGAGGGGACGGATTGAATGGACAGTTAAAAAGCCCTTTGAGGACTTTCAAGAAGAGGGGACAGGTGGGATTTTTCTGTTACTTTTCCTGTTTCTGCCAGGGTCTATTAAGACCATTTGGACAACTCTGCGTTTTTAAGAATTCTAATGGCCGCCTAAATGGTCGTCTCAAAAGAGCCACACCCATCAAATTTCTCTGAAATACGATGTAACTGCCACAACTTTCGTCATGGTCAATATGTCACTCTTTTTTAGCATGGCATTTGTTTGGGAGTTATATAATAAGAATCCCAAGTACAAAAAGAAATCGATTTCAGAGCAATCCGAATGCATCTAATCTCAGCAAGGATTACAGATGACAAGTACGATTTGATGGTAAATTAATTTAATTAATTGTGATTCAGTCAACTTTGAGGTAAACCCACTATGGTAGACGTGCAGCAAGCTTGCTTAGGTAGCCTTTAATTTCAACTCATCCCATTCTTTTCAACCAGAATAACCAGACCAGGAAAGTTATCAGAATCATTACAATCTCCCAGAGCACATCATGGAGGAAATCGAACCGCGAACGAGCGTAAACTCCAATGATGAATAAGCTGATAGCTCGCACATAACTGGCAAAAAAAGTGGCAATTGCGCCTATGACCATTCCTCGTAGCTTATGCACGATTGAGCACCTGTAGGCTAAAACTCCAGCAATAAAGAACCCTAGCTGTTTGATCCCAGTACACCCGTGAGTAATTTGGATAGCGAAACCCTGAGGTTGAAACACTATGGCGTGAGCGGATTGCGTCTTAATGCCAATCAAACTGAGAAACCAACTGGTTAACTGCGCCTGCTTTGTGGATAGGAGATTTTGAAGACTTTTACTTATGCCAGACGTCTCGAGGAAAAGCAGGATGCCACCTACAAAAAAAGAAAAGAGCAGGCAAAATCGGATAGTAGACCAATTCTGCCTGCTCCATGCCACAATGAGAGTTGTCAGATCACTACTTCTGCGGCTTTGGACATGAAATTGCATTTTTCTAAATCATTTGTTTGACAGGTTCTACACCTTCTCACTGGTGAAATCCATAAATCTGACACGTTTCTGTCGATAAACAAACGAAAAAATGAACAGTAGGCTAGATACTATCATTGCCCATTCAGTAAAGGTTGGGACGACCTTAATTTCAGCATAGGCAATACCGGAACCTTCAGAAGCCTGATGAGGATAATCAGCGCTTTCACTGCCATTGCTACCAGGAAGATAAAGAACGTCTCGAGCATTAGCGCCTAACCGGTAAGTCCCTTTCTCATCGATAGAAATATTCCACTCGTGAGTGAAAACCTTTTCTGCGCCGGTTACATCTTGCCAATGGGCTTGATCAATGTCCGCGATGCCGGTATTATCTCCGAACCACCAAATGGATCTTAGTCCAAATGGGGCCGAGCCTGTAACTTTGACGGCAAAAGATTCACCCGGCTGTACTTCATCGGGCTCGATAGAAATATATACCGATGGAACTACTGCGCGATGGGCATTGATGCGACCGTAGCCATAATGGTCACTAAAACCGTTGGCGTCGTAATCTGCATCCCCAGAGCCTATCTTTTGCGCGGTCGCTTCCAGGATATCCTGTACTTCATCGCGAGTTAAGTCGGAATTAACTGATAAAAGTAGACCGACAACACCAGCAGCAGTAGGACAGGCTGAGGAGGTGCCGCCAAAGTCTTGCGTGTAAAGTCCGGCGCCGTCCGGCCGGGGTGGTGTTCCGTCATTGAAGCCTCCAGCGCCTGATTGATCAGTAGTCCAGGTGCCAACGGCATCGGCAGGCTTAGGGAGTAGGCAGGTTGAACCGTAGTCTGGATCGATCCAGGTGTTACTTGGAGCCATCACGTCAAGATCATCACCCCAACTGCTGAAGCAGGCTCGAACATCCTTGTTGGTAGAGGCGCCAACTGCGATCACACTGTTCAGAGCGGCAAGCTCTCCTGCTGTCGGGTTAGAAATATCGTTATTCCTATTGCCCGCCGCAAATAAAACCACACACCCTTTGCCGCCACGACCATTTGCCGCCACATCGTTGATTGCTGCCACAACGCCATCTGGGGCTGGCATTATAAGTCCCCAGCTGTTAGAAATTACATCTGCATTTGCTGTGTAAGCTGCCCAGTAAAAAATATCCTCAAAATCCTGTAAAGTATTCCCCAAGCGGCCGGCGACGATTTTGCTGTTATAGCAAACACCTACTACCCCCTTATCGTTGTTCCCAATGGCGGCGGCCATGCCTGCAACGGAAGTCCCATGATAGTCTCCAGGCCCCGGAGAAGGGTCATCATCGTCATCGGTAAAATCCTTGGATGCAACGATATTGGTTTGCAGGTCCTCATGATCTTTTTCGATTGAATCATCCAAAATCGCAATTTTAATATTAGGATCGCCTGTGGTAATGTTCCAGGCTTCGGGAGCATCAATATCCGCATCGGGTTGGCCTCCATCTTGACCCGTATTGTTGAGGTGCCATTGGTCAGGATAATAAAGATCGTTCGGGGCAGCTCGCCGTTCAAACGTCGTGATGAAATTAGGGTAAGCATATTCGGTCAGATCGCTTTCATAATACTGATTGGCCACTGTCAATGCACTCCCGTTTGGTTCAGCCTTAACCCGCAAAGTAAATTGATTCTTTGCATATTCTGAGGCACTTACAATTTCGACGTTTTTTTCCGTATTAAACTGATCGATCTGTTCGCGTGTGACTTCTGGTTTGAACCTGACAACAAATTCTTCGGTTAAGATTAGGTTAGATTCGGGCTTGCCTTCTAATGAATAGACACGTCCTACATTCTCAACAAGATTACTACCTTGCAGATCAGTGCTAAGGTCCCGGAGATTCCTTGTTGTCAAAGACATACTTAGAGGCACAAGATAGATGTTTGCGCGAGCAAAATCTTGTTTTTCGACATTCTCAACCGTGCTGAACTGTGAAAATCTGGGCAGTACGGAATAAACGCTGTCTTGCGAGACATTTTTCTTGAACAGTACTGCAACTCGGTTCGTGTCCAAAACAATGGGAATTTTTTGGCCGAGGGAATAGTAATAATCATCCCCGGCGGCCTGGCCCGCACTTTTGCTAGTTAATAAAAAACTGGCTAAAGCACAAAAGACCAGAACAACTAGTAGATTTAATTTACTTTTCTCCATGGCATATCCTCCTTTATTACTTGATAAATTGATAAAGTTGATAAAGTAATTTAATTCTGAAAACTTGACCCGATCTAAATTCATGAAAATACGACCATTTCAAACATGCCGTTACACGAAGGAACCGAAAGCGTATAGTACCCTGGAGTCAAATGATCTTTCACGACCTCGCAATTATGGGATTTAACAATTTGTGAGCATCTTTTTCTGATTGACATGTTTTCCTTGAACGGTACAGTAAATTCATCAAGAATGAAATATCTGGTATTTCCTGCCTGGTCAACCCTAGCGGGAAAAGCCGCTTGTACGGAAGCATTGGTTTCAAGTTTTGATATAACCGTTTCAATCGCACTGCCTGCCGGAATGCTAGAAATGCAAAAACGATGCGCTTCCACCACATCATGTATTGTCTCCAAACTAGTTTGTTCAACTACAGCCTGTGCAGTTGCTTTTTGTAGGCCCTTGGGTTTCGGAGCAAACTTAACCATTACTTCGTCGGTCTTTAGTGTGAATGAAAAGTGCTGGCCAAAGAGCTTATCGGTGTAGTAATATTTGCTGCCCTGCGCTTTGGCTCCTGATGGATGATTGAGATAGTGTGACATGCCGTGTTGTTTCCTTCGTTAGATTCCGCCACTTTCTTGCCTGGATCAACAACCGCGCCAAGGCAGTATTCATCATGAGGCGTGTCCGCTGGAATAGGCAGTGCCGGGGTGAATAGGCTATAGGCTTTGCTCTCACCCGGGGCTAGATTATGCGTCCGGCTGATTCGTCCGCCTTTCAGCAACCTGTCTTGCTCAAAAGTGTCAGACACGTTACCCACTGCACGGGTAAGTCATCATCGCTTGATAGGACAATATCGTCCATATAACCACCTGAATCTTCCTGTCCACCGGTTGTTATCATACCTAGGGCCGTAGCCTTGCCAACGTTTTCTACTTGAACGGTCACTGTATCAAGTGCATGGCCAGCGTTGACAGTCAACGGGCCCGAGATTTCCACGGCGAGATCTGGTTTACAACCAGAGCTGCTGAATAGAAGAAATACGCTAACCCCCAATAAAACAACAGACCACGGAGATTTGTTACCAGCAAGTATCATGGTTTCCTTCCTTTCTTCAAAACGTTCGCCGAGATGTCCTGAGTTGCAGGTTCTTCAAGAAATCCATGTTTCAGCAGTTTCTTCACCCAAGGATAATAGGCATTTTTGGTCTGGTTCATTATGAAACAGTCGACAGGATCATCTGTTGATAGACTAAGAGAATCATTGGAACTAATCTCGATGACGTCAGCAACCGTCATATTTCCATTAAGATTGGAGAGCAAAGACCAGATTTCTGGGGAGACAGCTACATTCCGTGAGCGTCCTTTGCGTGATAGAATGATCGTTGGCTTAGGAAATTGAAAATGCTTCACTTGCGTAGTGGGAGCCAGTCTAAGATGACGAGCAAGTAATCCATCGCCATTTAAATCTTCAGTATCGGAAAACTCATCTCGCATCCTCAAAATAGTATAACCAATGCAACCGCCCTGACACTTTCCATTATTTGCATATTTGCAGCCATTGCACTCTGGCAACGGAAACAATTTGTATTGATATTTATCAAATTTCTCTTCGAAATACTCCCAGGCTTCTTCAAGGGTATTAAAGTCATCTAAATGAGCATTGAATATTTCCGATGTTCCAAAACACCGCCAAATGGAGAGATCTGGGCCAATATCGACGACTGGACAGCATTGGAAATTCTTTTGTGGGTCCACGGTACCGAGCAGCACCAGTTCGCCAATTTGCTCTTTTGTAAACATACACAGCGGCACAGTGTTATCCAAACCCACTTTCAAATTAAGGGATTCTCCTTTTTTAGCAAAATCTATCACCCATTGTGCCAGTAAAGGATATTCTTCCAGCTCAAGATAAGCATTTCTTATTGGACCAATGATTGGCATGGAAAAACTAAGTCTGATACTGTTTATTTCATAGCGAGTTGCGAGTTCAAACACATAATCGGCTCGAGGCGGATTTTCAAAAATATTAAAGCTGAGACTATTCTCTTTTCGGTCCTTTAGACGAGCAAGATTTTCACCAATTCGCGTCCATTGTTGTTTAGAATAAGTGGAAGGATGATCGATATTGAGCAGAAAGTTCAGGTATTCTGGAGATATGTTTTCAAATAATATAGCATGGTCCTTGTTCCATAGTGCATTACTTAGTAGATCGATTCTAAAACCCTCTTCCAGAACCTTCATGACGATTTCTGGGAATCTCGAATGTAAGGTCGGCTCACCACCCATCATACGGAAAACGGGAAGATTCGACCGCTTCAAGAATGCAATGACCTTCTCCACATTCTCCATACTCATTTCTTGATGTGGTTTTTGTGTCATTTTTTCTTTTGCAAAGCAATAGCTGCACGCTCGATTGCAGACTGTTGTCAATAGAATATTAGCCATAAGCACCGCTCCATTTAATAGATGTTTGGATAGGATTAATAATATGGACACACCCTTTGCTGCTTAAGGTCATGATAGGTCTTATCCTAAGAAAATCATTTATGCTTGATGAACAACAGTGATGCACTTGACCGTTCAAAGCAGAATAAAAGCAACATGCAGCCAGAAATGAGACTGCATCTCTCCCTTTCTTCCACAAAAGCAATACTTAAAGCTGGCGCTATTGTACAACTAATTCTCAGTTGGCCACGCGGCCTTCTTATTACCGTCTAAATCCTCTCCAGACCGGACCTGGATAAAATGGGGCCGGATATACTCCTGGATACCAAATGGGGTAACGGCGAATTGGGGGGGGATAAAAAATGAGATCCCGAATCTCTCTAACGAGCATCTTATTCACGGGATAAAATACCGGGTCTATCTCAATACGTCCAAAGTTAATATCTCTTAACGTGTCCAGAAATTTGCCGGCTGACTCTAACTTTTCGACCTGGTGAGGCGTAAGGTTGACTTTGTACCGTTTCGCCACCTCGGTTGGTTCTTTAAAAAGCTCACGCATTAAATTTGGATCTCGGTTGGCTTCCTGCAACATCCGCGCTAAATTAGCCTGTTCGTGTGTATCTGTTGGATTAGCCATCTTAACCTCCCAATGCTTAGGTTATTGGTTTAATTAAAAGCCATTTCACTTCTGTAGTTTTAGAGAAAAACTTGCCTCTAAGGTAAATACCAAACAGTATTATTCACTACTCTAACCCCCCCTTTCTTGATGGTCATTGTCATTTTCCTTTCTTTGTTAAATTTCTAATATAAAGTATGGCGTTGGTGCAAGAATAGGATATTTTTGACTTTGGCAATCGGAATTCAATCCTGAGATTCTTAGCTACCCACCTTTTTGAGCCTAAGTCAAGTATGAATTAATGACATAATCTTTCTCTCACAAATTAATGAGCACATAAGATTGGCCATGATGCGTTAGCTGTTTTGTCAATACCGCCAATCCTGTCTCAGCAATATGTAGGCTGGTCTATTTACGTGAGCCCACGTTGCCTGCAAAGCAGAATGCCCAGCCTGAATAATCAGAGGAGGTATAGACCGCCCAATTAAATTAAAAGTATGGCTGGTCCCGCACTTTGTTCAAGACATGTTCGTATGTTTCCGATGGCTTTCGAACTGCCTAATCCGCATAAAAATTCTTTGAATGAAATTTCAACGACTCCCCAATACGAAACTCGATCAACAGATGCCCATTGACTATCTCATCAAATATCTCGCTACCTGTGTCATATTCGTAAATGTCAGATTGATGCTCAATTGCTAGATTATTCAATTCCTGCACGAAAGCCTCAACATGGTCTTTTAACCCAAGCTCATCATCAACGCCACAGTCTATGTACACAGCGGTTTCCGTGAACGGATTCACTCCATTTGTGTGGCCCTTGAGGAACGTCAACGGATCATTCTCGAGCCAGAGCGCCCATACGGAGTCATTTTTAGTGATTTCTCCCGTTTCGTCATTGTATTCCAATTCCAGATCAAGTCCGGGTGAAAAAGCAGCGGTTAAAGCTGGCAGCACGCGATTATTCACCCAATCCATGGTAAAATCCGACGGATTAGCAAGCTCATCTAAAAAGTGTTCTAAGGAGAGTAATCCACTATGTGACGCCACAGAACTAAACAGCCCTCGGCTGTTGGACTCCACGTTGGATTCCATCGCCAGCATGACCGAGCCGTACCCACCCATGGAGAATCCTGAAATGCCCCTCTTGGCACGGTCCGGTTCAGTGCGATAATGGCTGTCTATGAAATCAATCAAATCGTCTAAGATGTAACCTTTGTAATTTCCCGTGCCCTCGGAGTTTCGATAAAAGCTACCGCAGGCAAGTCTGAGGTCGCACAAGCTTGTGCCCGCATGTGGGATCACCACGATCATATCCTTGATCCGCCAGCCTGTAAACCACGACTCCAAAGTGCCCTCGACGATTTTAGAAATCCGATCGATGCTTTGGGGACTAGCGCCAAAGCCATGTAACACGTAGACTGAGGGATAGCGTTTAGTTGCGTTGTCAGGATCGTCATAATCCGGTGGCAATAAAATATGTACTACCCTTGTTGAGCTATCACCTAAGGGATTGTCAACCAATGATGGAAAAGTATGCTCGATTTTGTCAACCGTATAATTCTTGCATCCCGTGAGCGCAAACATCATCACAATCGTAAATGCAAGGAGGAGATGCTTTAGGAGCCTTTCCTGACACTTGACAAAGTTGATAAGTTCATCTGTTTTTTGAGTATCCATTTCATTTTTCTCCTCAAAAACTCGGTTAAGTTCTGTATGGCTTATTCAACTGGTACTCGCTTCTCCACACTTACCAGTAACCGTGTTGTTTCCTTCATTCAATTCATCTACATCGTCGTTGACATCCACGATAATTTCGAACTTGCATTCCCAAATTGGACTCGTGCAATCAGGCGGAATATCAATATGTGGTGTGAGTTCTACGGATGTGCCTGCTGGCACTTTAGGTGTATCCAAATCCATATCAACTTCACCGCCTGTAGTGAAAAATTTGATTCTTGTTTTTGAAGCAGGTGCATCAGCACGTCCTCGATTCTGGACCGTGACTACCAATCTTCGGTCGTCATCCAAATTGCAATACGCATATGGATCCGCACCCAAATCAGGTAGCTTAGCAGGCACCAAGTCAGATTTGCAATTTAGAACAGAAATTGCCAAAATACTGCAAAACAGCAGCATAAGTGTTTGGCTGCGCATTATACATCTCTCCCTTTTTTGGTTTATGTGTAAAAACTCTTAAAAACTTGAAAGGCATTTTAAAGATGCTGTCCGGCCCTCAAACCTGGTAATCACTTCAAAGTCGTGGCAAAAGTAATCTGAATTGGCAAAATGAGCAGGCGCGGTTGCTTCGACGTCCGTGCCCCGATATTTCTCAGTCGCGTCCTCTGACCACTTCCCCTGGTTTCAACTCGTAGAAAAGCCACTTTTCCGGGGCTTGAATCGGCGCTCTTAATCTGATTCTGGTATAAATGTCCAAAGGCTGCCCGAACCCCAACACTGCACACTTTATTTTTTCTGCCAAAGTCAAAAATAGACAGAGGCCGCAGGGGGTCGAATCCAAGAAGGTCGTTGATGGAAATATCCAAGAGTTGACCGACATCGTAGAGTTCTCCGACCATGGTCCTGGCGGCCTCTTTTAATATTGCGACATGATCCGGGGTTAATTCTATCAATTGGAGCTTGTAGATGCAAAACTGCGAGAGGCAGTATTCTTGCAACGGTTTCATCGTGGCCTCTGGAAATTCCACCGAAAACGTGTTGTCCTCGTCCAGGTAAAGCATCGTGTGCGTTGTCTTGCCACCTGGAACTTTTGCCAAACAGCTTCTTCTGGTGCAGCGAATGGCCGCGTGCATATCAGCAGCCACATTTTGCCACCACTTCGTATCGTAACTTTGCATTTCAAATCTTCAGCCTAAGAAGTCCCCAAGAGCTTGGTTTATTTCATCGGTCTCTACCCCATCTCAAATGCAGCAGACCAATTAAGAGGTTAATGCCGCCCCAACCACCGATAAACCCCAGCAGAAGCGGGTGTGCCAGGCCCAACCACTGTGCTTCGTCAGGTGAGCGAAATTCAAGATATAGAGGGGATACCGCATTAAATACAAATAGCAGAAGGCCTACCAACATACTCACGAATGCTTCACGAAGCGGCTCCAGTTTTTGACTCCATTTTCCCGGAAGCATGGTAAAAGGGACATCAATTTTGGAAGTCGGGTCAAGAGATCGGCGAAACCATCCCCCGATAGCGCCTCCAGCACAACAAACAAGCAAAAGCAGAAGTGGGAATGCCACTTCTACCACGACTGGTTGTGTTATACCATCGCTTTGAGCAGTCAGTTTGACAGACGCCCCTACAAGCCAACGAACCTTGCCTTTGGCTTGAACCTGACCTTTTTGCCACACTAAGTACTTGCGGCGTTCGTAGTCACCGTCGCCGGATACGTCCACCCAAAACGAAGCGCCGGGCGTTTCCACATCAATCCAAACGACCAGGCTTTCCGGCACATTACCATTCAGTGCTGGAGGATAGATAGGCGAGACCCCTACTTCCGCCTCATATTGAAATTTGCGCCAATTGAATACGCCGACATCGGTAGTGACGCGAAGCGATTCCGGACGTGCGAGTATAGTCGCAGCCTTTGGCTCCTGTGCGTTACTGGGTAGAATTCCGGCACCCAACATCATGATAACAAGAGCACACATAACGGTTGGATTAACAATAAATTTGCCTTTTTTCATGGTTTCCCTCCAAAAAAGGCTGTTGCGATGAATGGCAGCACCGAACATTCAACGGCAAGTCACGGTCGTGATCCTTCGAATGCAATGTAAGGTTCCATGCTTACTGTTAACCGGCCCCTTATGTGCCAGGTGGCAGCTCTTGATTGCTGCTCCACATTTCAAGGTATAACTTCCAGGATCCGTCAGCTTGCTTTTTCCAAATGCGAATTTGTTTAAACCGAATGTCACCACCGCGGACTTCCTTATCCTCTTGCCCCTTGTATTTAACCGCGTAGTCCGCGTCGAATTCATACGCAATATCTCCGCTTACAAATAGCTCGGCTTCATGTTTGCGTATAAATTCAAAATACGTGTAATGACCCTCTTGCCAATTTTCTTTGATTGCTGGTTTTCCTTTGATGCTGACTTGATTTGGCGGAAATTTCATGGCATCGTCGGCATAAATTTCCGCCACCCTATCCATGTCGCCCCTTTTCAGTGCCTCTTCATATTCTTTGCTGGCTTTCCGTACTTGCTGCAAATCTGTTTTATTATCTTGCGCTCCGGCGGAAGCGAAAAAAACGAAACTTAAAAGAAGCGTAATGAATAGACCAACTTTTTTAAATTTCATAATGTCCTCTATTAATTTTGACAAATGAACAAATTGTAACCATAGTATTACAGTAGGTCGACGGTAAATACTGGAAGGATACATGGCAGAAAGTTCATGTTACGAAATTAGGATTGAGACCTTAAATCTAAGGCTTATAAATAAGAAACTTCTGACTCTCGCCAAAAGCTACTAGACCGGCCGGTGCTCGAATGATAACTTGATACTGGAAACAATGATTATCTTCGATCGTCCCTCCCTTGAATTTAACTGGTTTGAACATCTTGGGTGCAGTGAATGTAAATCTTTCTTCATAATCATTCTTATTGGCTTGCAATTTTAAGATTCTAATTTCAGAAAGTTTTGTATCTACCTGTCCAACCATTAAATCATGTGCGGCCACTGTGATTTTGACCTCTGGCTGCAGACCTGCTATAACATCACCTGCTTCAAATTGTACCACGACCTCGTACTCGCTGCCCTGCTCAATCGTATCATCGGAGACGATAGCATCAGCCCGTGTTACGAAAGCTCTGCAGATGTCAAGGCTGTTCGGATTCATTTTTTCGAACCTCTATCATTTTGGGGATCCTTGCCGATCTTCCAGTAAGATCTTAATCTCATGTTCTTCGTGTATTTAAGACAGTATTCCCCCAAATTGGTACCTTTGTTGAAGAGCCCATTAAATAAACTCTGGTTTAAGTTGCCTAACGGCGGAAGAGAGTATCAAATGATGTTAATTCTGTCGAGGTTTTGCTAAGAAAATTGCCATCGTATCTACTGGTGCGCACCATAACCCCTGAATAGGTATGGCTTTGAACCCAGACGCTATATGTCGCAGTTCCGAGAGACTCACCGCCGCCGTTAACAGGTGATTACCTCTTTTCCAGCGCTCCAGAATCAATATCCGACAAAAGTCCAGGTATTCGAATACGAGTGCATAGGAATTGTGGGATGAATTAGACATGCGCAACATTCATATATATGATCTGGACCAAGCGTATTTGCTGGAATCGCTGTAATTTCCTCATATTTCTTATTTGCACCTGTGCCATCGGTTGTCACCTGTCTTGTAAATGTAAGAGCGCCAACATTCTGACAGTTGTTACATAGATCGCATGTTGCAACAGCAAGATTCAACTGTGGCTGTGCACCGTTCATTACTTGTCCAGCCTCCCACTCAACAACTAATTCGTAATTACCTGAAGCTGCTGGAAGTGAATCGTCGACTACGTCTATAGCTGCCTCCCTTGTGTATACTCGCCTAATTCTAATGTCGTTCGGGTTCATGATAACCTCCTTTCAAAACTTAAGGTTAAATAATGTTAAAAGTAAAAAAGTATTTTATGTTTTTATTCCCGCTATCACCTCCTTTTAGCAAGAATAATAATCCATTATTTCCTCTCGAGGAATATCTTTATCCCCCGTTGTCTCTAAGTGCATAGTGATGCTCCAACAGCGCATTCACACGTTCTATTATCAACGAACATTTATAAGGCTTTCTAAACGCGTCTTTTATCCCGTATGAAAACGCCTCGGCCAGCAATTCACGATCTCCGTCGCCATCAATCAAAACGATTTCCACATTCGGGAAACCGATTTTGATTTTTTTGATGATTTCTAATTCAGATGCCTTTTCCTTTAAAATTTCAAATAATATCAGTTCAACCTTTTGCTTTCCTATGATTGATTCAATGCCAGAGTTGTCGAAATTCCTCAATACAACAGCCGTTTTTTCAAGTTCACCGGCCAAAAACTCGTCAGTGGCAACCGTAGGTCCGCTTAGTAGTATATGATGTTTCCCACTCACCTGGCGTTCTCTATTACATCAGTTATCTAAGTCAATTTTTGTGCCATGGTAGCAATAATAAAAAAAGCCCTTCAGGCTGTGACCTAAAGAGCTGATTTTTAAATGTTTGTGTTAGCTTAATTGAGTTTGATTCAGTGTCTGTGCATAGAGAAAATCATAGTAATCCTGTCATAATTATTGCAAAATTGCTATAATTCTTTGTAGAGAAACGGGTTGATTTCATATTTTCGCATCTTCTTGTAAAAATTGGTGAAGTGCATCCCGGCCGTTCTTGCAGCGCGACTGATGTTGCCTTTTGTGGCTTTCAGGCAATCGATAATATACTCTCGTTCAAATCTTTCTACCACGTGTCGTTTG
>JABAHQ010017968.1_pt2 | contig 16144 bp, 28 predicted proteins | sample 7062091 | NCBI WGS metagenome assembly JABAHQ01 (sample SAMN14534359, study PRJNA622989) | marine sediment metagenome | biome: marine biome [ENVO:00000428]; feature: marine pelagic biome [ENVO:01000023]; material: deep marine sediment [ENVO:00002113] | place: India: Gulf of Kutch | collected...
GTCGACAGAAAAATCTGAAATTTCAGGCAGTTTTAGGTTAACTTCTAAATCAACTGAATTGTTTTCTAATAATTCAGAATCAATCTGATCTAGCCTATTTTTCAATTGATTTTTTTTATTTCTTTCATCTATTTTATTTCTTTCCTCATTTAGTTTTTTCTGCCTTTCAAGCTCGCGCTGTCTCCTTAATTCAGCTTCTTTTTCAGCCTCGTCATCTAATCGTTTTTTTTCATCTATATATCTGCCGTAAGCATCCATTAATGCAACTCTCAGTTCTGCCTCCTGTTCTTTTGTCAAGTCTAATTCTTTTTTAAGAATGTCGATTCTTCCTTCACTGAAAATCTGAAAACTCTGCAGGCTTAAACCTTCTCCATACGATTTTTTAGACCACTCTCTAATGTCTTCGTCAACTTCATTTAGTTTATCTTGAAATAATGAAAGTTCAAGTGTTGTCTGACCTGTTAAACCTAAATTAAACAGATTTAAAAACGCTTTAAGGTTTTCAACCCCACCTCTGTCTGCTAAATTTGTAATAAGCTCTACTATTGACGATGTTATATTTTTTATTAACGTATACGCAGAACCGAGTGCATTTTCATCATCAGAAAATGCATCAAGCATATTGCTCCAATTTTTTGAAAGCTCAATTGATGATTTTTCCGCCTCTGACATATTTTCATTAAGGTCGTCCAGTTCTGTATTCAAATCGGCCAATTGTTCTATAAATTGTCCTGCGTCCTCCCCTGCTCCCTTGAACACATCAGCAACGAGGGTTTGATATTCAGAAGTGGACAAATAAGCCTTTCCCATTTCCTCTGAAATTATCTTTATCGCTTCAATATATTGACCCGTCGCCTGTAATCTCCTTACCTCTTTTTTTGCCTGTTCGTCTAAAGCATCTATTGCCTTAGATGTTGCTTTTGTATTTTCAGCTAATGCAAGCGTTGCCTCTTTGATCGTGTCTGGCGCCTTGTCATTAAATATAGACGCCCTCTCTGCCTGTATCAGTATTGCTACCATTTTTCTAGCAGATATACCAGCTTTTTCAAACTGCGTAGAATATTCTCTGATCTGATCTAAAATTTCATCTTGATTAGTTGCTAACCTTATTGTCCTTTCAGTAAGCTCTACTGCACTTCTTGATGACAGTTTAAAACTATCCCTTATTGCTGACGACGCACGTAAAACTGACCTGAAATCAGTTTCATATGCTAGTGCAAGTGCTCGCAAGTCTCTTGACAATAGCTTTGCTTCATCCCGCGTAACGCTCATCATATTTTGAACCATGCGGGTGTGCCTGCTATTCTCAATCATTCTTTTTGCCAGCGCACCGAAAGCAGCCGCAACACCTCCAACCACTGCAATTATTCCCCCGACTTTAGTCGCAAAACCAACAAAACCATTCCACGCCCTATGATACATGCCGACCGACCGAGTATGATTGCCTGTTGCTTCTTCGGCCTCTGCAATTTCATCTCTTAAAGCACGAATTTGAGGGGCTAGATTGCGTCTTACCTCAGATGATGCTCGCCCATATTCTCGTATCAGTTCTTTCAATCTTTGCTTCATTCTATCTGTAGAGTCAGCAGCTGAAGATTGAAGTCTTGCTTCCTCTCTGAGAATTCGGTTCCTCTCTTGTTGCTGATACCTTTGCCTAATTATTTCAGCTTGTATTTGCTGATACTCCCTAGTTTGCTGTGCAGTTATCCTATTAAGCTGTCTTGTTGCCCTTTCTAGCTCTTTTTGTTCATCTGTCAACTGCTCGGTGTTTCTTCTCTGCCTTCCTAAACGATCGTTGAGGTCGTTAACATTATCTATCTGCTCGCCAGTTTCATTGTTCAGCCTGCTCGTTTCGCGTCGCAAGCTGTTCGCGAGTTCATCGCCTAATTTTCTAGCAAGCTTAATGCTCTCTTGTATTTCATTATTCCACTTCCTGAAATCTTCCCTGACATCATCAAGCGGTTTCCCATTCCCACTGTATATATCCTCATTTCTTATTGGCATTTCGCTTGCTTAATTTAATCTTTTCATTAATAGTATTGAGGATAGTGAGTACCTCAAAAACACTCATTTCGTTAAGCTTGTATGTTTTCCCTGTGTTATTATATATGTATTTAGAGTAATCCCCGAGGGCGTATTTTTTTCTGTTGTTTAAATCATGTATTTTTGCTTTATCCCTCTTTGCCCTGCTGTTGTAAATTGGCTTATTTGTAGATGTATATTTCCATTCATTTATTGCAATATCTGTCATTGTCCTGTACAGTGAAATTTCATTTTCAGATAATCCGAATATTTTTATTTTCTCTCTATAAAGCTTATTCTTAGCGTAATTAAGTATACCGTCTAATATATATAAATCTTTCTTTTTAACTGCATTAAGGTCTTCGTCTGCTAATTCAATCCAGTTTGCAAAAGGCATGTCATGAATCGACGTGTACAAGAATTCATCTTTATACAGATCGTACAGTTTCTCTACTGTATATTTATTTTTCCTTATTTTTCTAAGAATTTTTTTAATCATAATCAAATTTACGAAAAAAAACAAACATTAGTGTCAAAATGCATGTCATTGATTTTCAGTGTAAACATAAAAAGTTTATTCAATTAAACTAAAAAAGTTTATAAAAACGCTTGACATGTAAACTTATTTAGTTTATATTTGTATAACAAAATAAATAATTGAAGCATGAATTTAACAAAAGATCAAATTGAAAAGAAGGTAGTCGCAGTTTTTGGCACAAAATCGAATTATGCTAAAAAAGTGAAAATAAAATCACAGTATGTAAACAGGAAAATAAACACGGCTATAAAAAATTACAGATGGCTGTCTGATTTTCTTAGTGATTTAGGTTATAAAATAAAAATCGTAAAAAAGTAGAGTTATGGCAATTAAACGTACAAAAGGCAAATTAAACACCCCGAATAAAGATTTAATATATGGTGTAGAAGGTGTTGGAAAATCTTCATTAGCATCAACATACCCTTCTCCTTTATTCTTAGATTTTGAAGGTTCTACAGATGAAATGGATGTTGATAGAATACCTATTGAAAGCTGGGATGATTTCGCAGAAGTTTCAAACCTACTACTTAAAAGTAAAGATTATTATGATGTTGAAACTGTTGTTTTTGATACAGCGGATTGGTTTGAACCTATTGTAATATCTAAAATTCTTAAAGATGATGGAGCCGACAGTATTACAGATTCAAAATTCTATGGATTTGGCGCTGGGGATAGAAGAATTTCAGAATTTGTAAAGTCAAACATATTCCCTGTGCTAAATGCTTTTTTAAGGTCTGGCAGAAATGTTGTAATTGTGGCTCATGCACTAATAAAAGGGATAGATGACCCTATTGTTGGTCGGTACGATTCATATATTATGAAGTCTGGTAAAATATTTTCAGCAACCATTAAAGAGTGGTGTTCTAATATGTTTTTCTTGAATTTTGAAACACATATGGAGTACAAAAAAGGACTTGAAAAAAACAAAGCTAAAGGAGGTCGTGAAAGATTTATTCACACAACAAGGACACCTCAGTATGAAGCAAAAAACAGAATTAAAGCACCTGAAAGAATGAGGTTTATTGAAGGCAAAAACCCTTACGAAAAACACATACATAGAATTCAAATAAACGAAGATGAATTCAATGAAGCCTGCAACGGGTTGCTTGATTGCGGTTCAGAATCTTCACTAACTGCGCTGTATAATTCTTATCCTTCTTTAAAAAGACATAAGCCTTGGATTGAAAAAATACAAAGTCGCAAAAACGAAATATTAAAAGAACAATCTAAAACACAAGAAAATGCTAAATAAGTTTATTAAGATAATAGATGATATAGAAGAGGGCAACATAAACCCTCTCACTAGTGGAATATATAAACAATGTGTTTCCGAATTCAAAAACATAGAAGCGTTATTTTTAAGGATTAAAGAAATGGCAGAAATAGAAGCTGAATCATGGAGCAAAGAAGAGCTTATTCAATATGGATTTGAAAGAAGAAACGGGCGAGCTATTTATGCTTTTAAATCTGATAAAGAATATTCAGAAAAACTTGCTGAATTAAAAAAAATAGAGATGGAAATAAAAATAGATAAGCGAGTACAAGTGAAATATGCTAAAGATTCATTAATAATAAAAAAATAAGTAGTGAAAATAGGACGTATAACAGTTACGGCAATATCATCTTATCAAAAAAAATGGTTTGTATCATTTTGCCGTCATTCAAAAAAATTGTTTGATTTTGATTTAACATTAAACACACCTCTGTGTTACTTAAATATAGATTTTAACAACAGGTATTTACCATTTTAAAAACAGAAAAAAAAATGAAGATTCAAAAAATTCAAGTTAAAAATTTAAAATCAGTATCAGAAGAAATTGCTGATTTTAACGGATGCTCAGTAGTTGTAACCGCAGGTAATAGAGCTGGCAAGAGCACGATGCTAAAAACATTGATAGACAGATTTAGGGGCGAAATTCCTGACAAGATATTAAAAGACGGTGAAGCAAATGGCTATTATCAAATGCACCTTACAGATGGTGCAAAGATAATTTGGAAGTTTACAGAGAAGACAGAATCGTTTTCATTTATCACTCCTGACGGTATTGAAATGAAACAAGGGGTAATAAAAGGAATAGGAGAAAAATACTTTGGTGTAAAATTCGATATTGATAAATTTATTAACTCGTCACCTAAAGATCAGAATGCAATTCTTGCTAAACTTGTTGGGCTCGACTTTAAGGAGATTGATCAGAGATATGCAGATGCATATACAGAGCGAACTATTGCTAACAGGAAATTGAAAGAAATTGCATCTCAAAAAGTGCAAGAGCCTGAAAAGGTAGACAGACCCGATATTGAATCACTGAAAAAAGAATTGAATAATATCAGATTAAAAAATTCTGATCTCAAAAAAAATTGGAAGAAAGAAAATGAATTGCACCAACAGAAAATAATTGACTTTAATGATACTCAAAAAAAAGCAGTTCAGATATTAAAAATATCTAGAGATCATTTAGAAATGCTAAACAACCTTAAAGATACAAAATATGAGAGTTGTATTGATTTTTCTAAAGCTCAGGATATATTTTCAAGAGAAATACAGCCAAAAGAAGAAAAACCACTAACATCATTCCCTGAACCTAATTATTTGCCTGAATTTGAAATTGAGCAGAAAATAGAAGATGCAAACAAAGATTTGCGTGCATTTGACCGCTATCAAGAATTACTCAAAACTTACAATGAATGGGTTGAAAATGGTAAAAAAGCTAGAGAAGAAGCAAACAAAGCTGATGATAATGTGAAGGCTATTGAAGAAGAAAAACGCAATATGATTGCAAATGCAAAAATTCCAGAAGGCTTTGAATTCAGCAATGATGGATTATTATACAACGGTTTTGCTCTGTCTAACTCAGATATATCATCAAGCGAGAAGTATATCGCAGGTCTTAAACTAGGGATGATGAGCCTTGGCAAACTAGAGTCTATCCATTTTGATGCATCATACCTTGATAGAAAATCTTTAAATGATGTCAATAAATGGGCTGAAAAAAACGAAGTTCAATTGCTTATTGAGCGTCCAGACTTTGAAGGCTCAGAAGAAATAAAATACGAAATAATCTAAAAATAAATAACATGAAAACAATAAATATTGATGATATATCAAAAGAAATAAGATATGTATTTAAATGCCCTCATTGTGATGAATATAATGAGAGTTGTGACGAATTAAAAGAGGGTGATATTACATGTTGTGAAAATTGTTTAGAGGACATCGAAGTAATTAACGATTAATAGATAAAATAAAATGTACTACGAAATAAAAATAGCAACAAGTAAAGTTGACGAAAAAACAGGCAAGGAAAAGAAAGTTAAATTGAATTACCTTGTTCAGGATAAAGATTTTGCATATGCTGTACTTAACCTGTCTGCAGAATTAGATAAGGAAAACATAAACTATCGCATAATTTCAGCAACGGAAAAAAACTACGAGGAAATTGTATGTGATTATGATGAGCAAGAAGAATATTTCTATATTGCAAGAATTGAGTTTGATGACGTAGACGGGAAAGACGGTAAGCGACTGCATTACAATGTAGTAATAAATACTGTAAACATTTATTTTGCAAAAGAGATATGCGAAGACATATGTTTGCAGCACGGTGATAACGATGCGAAAATAGCGAGCTTAAAAGAATCCCCTATCGTTGAATTTTTCAAATACTATGAGTAATTTATGAATACATTAGATATTGCAACGCGAACAAAAAAAGCAATAACTCAAATTAGGGAAATTTCTAAAGAGACTAACATTGATCAAATTACAAGGGTTTGTAAAAGGAACAGGGTTTCAGCAAAACGAATTATTAAAATAGCATTATTTAAAGCAAAATACAATGGTAAATAAAGTGATACTAATCGGGAATGTTGGTGCCGATCCCGAAATTAAATATTTAGACAACGGCACTACTATTGCAAATTTATCACTTGCTACAACGGATTATTGGAAAGACAAAGACGGGGTTAAGAAAGACAAAACGGAATGGCATAATATTGTAATTTTCGGGAAATTGGCAGAAATTGCAGAAAAATATGTAATGAAAGGCTCTAAATTATATGTTGAAGGGTCGATCAACTACGAGTCTTACGAAAAAGACGGGGTTAAGAAATATGCCACTAAAATCAAAGTACGAGAAATGCGATTTATCGGCAGAAATAGCGAAAACGGCAATAATCAAAGCAGTGAAAACAATATCACTGCCAGCGACGCAAGTACTTCTAATGAAAGTGACGACATTCCTTTTTAATTAATCAATGCAGGGCGTAAAAACCCTGCTTTTAAATTACTTAAATACAATAAAAAATGACAGAAATAGCAGAAAATTGCAATGAAATAAGCATTACGGTAATAGTTGCATGTGTAATGACTGTTTTATTAACAGCGTTGTATGTTTATTTGTCAATGAGGCATTGGCATAAGAAGATTGGGGATGATGATTATAAGGGCGTTGTTTAACGGTGAATTATATGAATAGTGTGCCATCGCATACGCACTACACTACATGCGGGATATAAACATCCACGGATTGCGAGAGTGGGCAATACTTAACAAAATGTTAAACGATAGATTACATACTTGGTTTGGATTGAGTTACGCTTCATTTTTAACCATACCGAGAGTATTAATGCAGGAAATGCCAAATGAATGGCAGGAAAAAATGGCTGAACTGTTGGAAGAGTATGATGAAACTTTTGACACTTCTGATATTGGGATTAATAGCACTAAAGTAATGGCAGTAAATGGTAAAAACAAATTTACTAAAATGCCAGAACAGCTATTAAATTATAGACATCCAGACATCAATTTTATTGAACAACTTAAAATAAAAGTGAGCGATGGGTGAATGCCAGCACGAGCTACAGCGCATTATTTATATAATGTGCTACAACGGTTTGCATAAGACCAGTAAAGGAGTGCGAGAGATGAACTATCAAGATACAACACGGTTTGAACGGGCTACGATGCTGAAATTACCGATACAACCTTTATTGGTTTTATGCGGTGTTAGCCGTTCGGTTTTTATTAGTGATTAATTTTAAAACAAATATTTATGAAAAATTTAGCAGGAAATCAAAGAGCAGACGAAACAATATTAGAAGAATTATACTTGGCTANNAGAATTATACTTGGCTAATATTCCAGCGATTAAAGTTGAAACAAATAAGGGCGAAGTTCCTTATTCTTTTGTTGGAAAAATAGGAAAATGGACTTTAAAACGTGCATGGTATTACTGGGTTGCAAGTGTTGAAGATAATGATACTGGATTACTATTAAAGACAGCATTAGAATTACACAATAAGAAGCACCCTGTAAAAGATGATATTTTGGGAAATATTATAAGATGTGGTGGACATTCTGGATGCCCCTCGCCTGATGAATATGGAGCGCAACCAATTTATAATGAAGAATTAGAAAAAGAATTAGAAGCTATTGGTTATAAAAAACAATATAGCGACATTTTGAAAAAAGAATATATTTCGATTACTGTTGGTGAAATTTCAAAACTATGTAATGAAGGTAAATTAACAGTTGAAAGATATGTTGATTGTTATCATATTGATGAGCAAATAGGATTAAATGAATTTGCAAAAACTATCAACGAAGCAGTGTCTTAAACTGACGGCTAACATATGTATATACGAGACAAAAACTAAAAATTATGAAGAAAATAATATCAATCGCATTATTATTAATTTCGTTTTGCTCTTATTCTCAGAGGTGCAGAATAAAGTATATTGAAAATGACGAGTTTACAAAAACTACAAACATTGTAATGAGAAGGGAGGCTATATCTATAAAATACGAGATGCTGAGGTCGAGAATGATAAAGTCAGATTCTTTATATGTATTGATGCTTAATTATTCTCGTGATATAGGTTGTGCATCAAGTGAATCATACATAATTTTAAAACTTGAAAATGGCGAACTTCTTGAATTTAAGCACATGTCAAGTGTTGACTGTTCAGAAAGCGCTACATTCACAACTGCATTAAACGAACATATCGACCTGCTCAGAAAGCATGATGTAATTAAAATAAGATATTGCTTATCTAATAAATATGTAGATATTCCTTTGACTAAAGATAACTATTTTATACATCAAATCAAATGCCTTGATAATGCATCTAATTGAAAAGCTTGTAATTTCTGAATTGCCAAAAGTTTCCTTAAATGAGTTTTATTCAGGAAAACATTGGACATTCAGGAGTGAAATGAAAGACATTTATAAGATAAAAATTAGGCAGAAATTAAAGCGTAAATTGCCTATTTATTCAAAGCGGTTAAGGTATCATGTGAATTATTTTTTTTTGTTTAAAAGTCATCCTCTAGACGCTACGAATTGCAGTGCTATGATCAAGCTGATAGAGGATGCTTTATTTGAAAACGATAACTATAAAACAGTCCGTAAATTTTCATGTTCATCGGATAAAGGCAATTTCGATCATGTTATAATTGAAGTTTATGAGACAGAATAAAAGAAAAAGTTTAATAGAAACATTAGTTCAAACTGTTTTAGGTTTGTTCGTATCTTTTATTATTCAAATTTTCATATACCCTATATTAGATATTCCTGTAACAATAAATCAAAACATTATAATAACAATAGTCTTCTTTATTGCTTCAGTATTAAGAGGATATTTAATAAGACGAATATTTAATAAGTTTTAACATAAATGTTTTGTAGGTTAAAAATTTTAAACTAAATTTACTTTATGAAAACAAACGAGAAATACATCCCAGTAAAAGACTATGCACATAAAAAGAATATAAGTGTTCAGGCTGTCTATAAACAAATCAAATTAAATAAAATTAAAAGCAAAAAAATAGGCAATTACATATTAGTGATAGAGTAATTTTTTTTGTCACAATTGTTTAAAATTTTAAACATAAAAAAATGGAAAAATATCAAGATTTTTTAAAACAAAAAGAAAAAACATTTATTAATTCAGGATTTGACATTTCATATGATGAACTAAATGTCAATATGTTTGATTTTCAAAAATATGCGGTAAAAACTGCATTAATGAAAGGTCGTTTTGCATTATTTTTTGACTGTGGCCTAGGTAAAACATTAATGCAATTAGAATGGGCAAAACATGTGTCTAATCATACAAATAAACCTACATTAGTTCTTGCTCCATTAGCAGTAAGCTCTCAGACTATTAATGAAGGGTCTAAATTTGGCATTGATGTGTCCTCATATGGTAGTGGTAAGATTCAGATAACAAATTATGAACAATTAAAAAACATAGATTGTTCAGCCTTTGGGGGTGTTGTTTTAGATGAGAGTTCAATCCTAAAAGGTCGTGACGGTAAATTAAGCAGATTAATTATAGATTCATTTAAACAAACACCTTATAAACTTGCCTGTACAGCTACGCCATCACCAAACGATCACATGGAACTTGGGCAACACTCTGAATTTATTGGGGCTATGTCATATTTAGAAATGCTATCAATGTTTTTTGTACATGATGGTGGTGAGACAAGTAAATGGAGGTTAAGAAAGCATGCAAAGGATAACTTTTGGAAGTATGTTTGTACTTGGTCTATGTCAATGGATAAGCCTCAAACATTGGGCTTTCAAGCATGTGGGTATGATTTGCCAGAAATTGAGTACATAGAACATATTATTCCTGTTTATAACGATAAAAATACATTGTTTGGGGATGTTGCAGTTTCTGCAACTGAATTAAATAGAGATTTAAAAAGGTCTATGAATGATCGTATAAATAAAGCTGTTGATCTTGTAAATTCAAATAATGAACAATGGATAGTATGGGGTCTTCAAAATGCTGAAACATACCAATTGAGTAAACGTTTAGATAATTCTTTTAATGTACAGGGGGCTGATAAACCTGAATATAAAGCAGATAAGTTAAATGGATTTGCAAAAGGAGAATTTAAGACATTAATAACAAAAACATCAATTGCAGGTTTTGGGAGGAACTACCAGAATTGCCATAACATGGTTTTTTGCTCGTATGATTTCAAATTTGAGGAATTTTATCAAGCAGTAAGACGATGCTACAGATTTGGGCAGAAAAATAAAGTAAAAGTGCATATTTTAATTCCTGAATCTCAGGTAAATGTAAGAAAATCTATTTTAGAAAAACAAAAAAAACATTTTGAAATGATACACGAAATGAGCAAATATTCAAACGATTCAGATTATAAAGCAAACGTAAATCAAGAAGTGATGCATAGCGAAATAAAAAATGATAATTATCATGTCATTAATGGTGATTGTGTGCAAGAAACAAGTAAACTCCATGATAACTGTGCTGATTTAATTGTGTTTTCACCTCCCTTTGCTGAACTGTATGTTTACTCAGATAAAGCTGAGGATATGGGAAATGTTAGCGATTATAATGAGTTTGAACAGCATTTTAAATATTTAATACCTCAACTAAAAAGAACATTAAAACCAGGTCGTATATGTGCAGTGCATTGTATGGATTTGCCTATACAAAAGGGCAAGGAAGGTTTTATTGGTCTTAGGGATTTTTCAGGCATGTTAGTTGATTGGTTCAGAGATCAAGGTTTTATTTATCACGCACGTACAACTATATGGAAGAATCCTGTAACAGAGATGCAAAGAACAAAAGCTCTCGGATTATTGCATAAAACAATAAAAAAAGATAGTGCAATGAGTCGTGTTGGCATTCCTGATTATGTTTTGTTTTTCAGAAATGAAGGAGAAAACGAAACGCCTATAACGCATCAAGATACAGATTCAAATGCACCAGATTATTTACCTGTTGATTTATGGCAGAAATACGCTAGTCCTGTTTGGTATGACGTAGACTATTCACGAACTCTTCAATATACCAGTGCAAGAGACTCAAATGATGAAAAGCATATATGTCCATTACAATTAGATACTATTGAGAGAATATTGCATTTATATTCTAATGAAGGCGAAACTGTATTAAGCCCATTTGGAGGTATTGGCAGTGAAGGTTTTTCTGCAATTAAACTTAACCGAAAAAGTATAAGCATTGAGCTTAAAGAATCCTATTTCAATATAAATAAGAAAAATCATGAAATTGCATTATTAAAGTCAAAGGAATTAACCTTATTTTAATAAAAACACCTTTTGATTATGCAAGGATGGATAAAGTTACATAGAAAAATAATAGATAAAGCTTATTACTCAAAGGATTCTGAAAAGGTTCATTTGTGGATTCATTTGCTCCTAAAAGCAAATCATACTGGACGTGAGGAGATGTTTAGAGGCAAGCCTATAATGTGTAATTCTGGTCAATTTACTGTTGGGAGAAAGCAACTCAGTCAAGAAACTGGAATTTCCGAAAGCAAAATTCAAAGAATTTTAACGTACTTTGAAAAAATCGAACAGCAAATTGAACAACAAACAAGCAATACAAATCGCTTAATATCAATACTTAACTGGGACGAATATCAGCAAAGCGAACAGCAAATTGAACAACAACTGAACAACGACCGAACAACAACTGAACAACAACTGAACAACAATCGAACACACTACAAGAATGATAAGAATGATAAGAATGATAAGAAGTATAGAAATATTCTTTTGTCCGAAATTGAAATTTCAGACCTGCCCGATAAAAACAAATTTTATTTAAAACCTTCAAAAAAATTCAATGAACTTTTCATAAACGTATCCGAGGAATTAAAAGTAAACACTACTCACCTTAAAAAAACAAAAGCATCATGCGTTGACGATATGAGGCTTATATTTGAAACTGACAAGTATAATACTGATGATTTAAAAAAAGTATACAATTTCCTTAAAAACGACAGAGAAGATGAGAGAGGATTTAGTTGGCGGAAAAACATACAATCAATAAGCAAACTGCGTGAAAAGATGCCTAAGCTTCTGCTAGAGGCTAACACATCATCAAAAACAGTATTTAAAGAAGAAACCGCAGAGGAAAAAGTAAAGAGAATTTGGGGTGACAATTAGTAGCTGAATTAAAATAACTGACTTATCAAACAGTAAATAACATTAAATATGAAAAACAAAAGCAACAATAATCAAGAAACTAAGGCAATGTCGTATGATGCATTGTTAGCAACTGTACCTTTTAATGAGTTGTGCGAGTGGTGTCACAATAACTTGACTAAAAAGCAAAGGAAAAAGATAGGCAACAATAAACCATATATTCCAACAGGAGGAAAGCGTGGTGGGCTAAATTTAGATAAAGCAAAAAAAGCTTATTTATTTGATTTAACAGGCGAATTGATAGGTGAATTTGATAGTATAAGAAGTGTCGGGAGGCATTTAGGATTTAATGAAGGCTCAGTAATGAGTGCATATAAACGTAAAAGACCGCTTTACAAATTATATTACATAACAGATTCGCCAGTGTTCGATATTGTATAGTTGTTAACGGATATGCACATACGAAACAATTAAACATCAATCATGAAAATATCAAAACTATCAAAAAAAGAATTACGGTTGAGAATCGTTAACCTGTTCAATGAGTATCATAGAGACATTGACAAGAAAATCGATTCAGAGTTTGAAAAACATACACTTGACAAAATTATGTCTTTCCTTAATGAGAAGTCAAAGTATGTAGATTATGAGACTCTAGAGAGTATTTTCAATTGTGCTCTTTTTGAAAAAAACTACAAGCTCACATTTGCAACATTCGCAGAGAGGTTTAAATTGCTTAATACTGACAAGCAAAAAAACAATGAAGCGAAATCAACAAAAAAAGATTATACACATGCCTCTTGGGCTAATTCAGAAGGCAATAAGAGGCTTGTTGAGGAATCAATAAAGCAGGGCAAGGTTATTTGCGACGGGGATAAAAAACCTTGTTTTACTCTTGATGAATACAGGCAAATTGACCCTCAAACTTATTATAAACTAAAAAACCTTGGAAAGAAAACAGGGTTTAAATTCAAATCAACAAGATAATGAGAATAGACATTGACGCAATAATTGATAATTTAGAGAATGAAATTTCAAGCATTGATATTCCAGATTATCCTGTTGAATTACGCAAAGGAGATATTATAACTAATCATTCATCATTTATTATATCTCATATTCATACAATTAAAGCTTACAGGAAAACACACAACAAGCATACGCTTAATGCGTACATTAACAACCTTGAATTGTATTTTGAAAAACTAAAAACAAAAAAAACATGAGAGAAATCGACTTAACAAAAAAAGATGTGTCACTAGCTGAAATCAATCATTTCTGCACTAATGTAATCTCACAGAATAAAACTATTGCAGATATGACAGCAACAGGCCATAGAGAAAATTTAATCGTATGTGATGTTTTATCAAACACGATAACAGGCTACAAAGTCCTGTATTACGCAGAAAAATACAGAATCATTAAACATCTTCTTGACAATAACCTAATTGCTGATGTCCCACAAAAATCATTAATCATTAACAATCTTAAAAAAGGTCTAAAGAAAATAAACAAGGCAATTAAACGTGCTGGAAAAGCGGAAAATGATATTTCAGCAGATAGAAAAATGATTTTTGAAGGGTCTAAAAACTCAGAATTTTCAGAGGATTTTGAAAAAACGCTAAACTTCATGTCTAACGAAATATACAGCATAGTGCGAATATTTCTTGATCATACATCAGAAATTAAAGGCTCATGTATTCCTGCAATGCTTGTTGAATGTGAAAAAGACGAACCGTGCATAAAACATTTTATTGACGGTAAATATTATAAAATCTTGCATTAATTTTGTATCTTAGTGTTTCACTTAAAAACAGAAAATATGAATTACGAATACACTATTCCTGAAAACGCATCAATAACAATCAGTGTAAAAGATGGCGTACGGCTTATTCAGACAAGCACAGAACTAAAAAAACACACAGATATGTGCAGTAAGTCGACTTTGGTGGAAAACGCTCTTAAAGTCGCTAAAAAACACTCTCTTTATAATCATGATAAAAATATGTTCGAAATCGACGTATGCATGTTTGAACGGTTTCTTGATGAGGTTCAAGAAAGTATTATTGATGAAATAGGTGATCAAATTAGTAAAATGATAAAAAACAGAGGTTAGCATAATGTAGAAAAAAACGATTTTAATACATGAAAAAAGAAAAAGTTAAAATAAATTTGTATGTATATTGGAGCAGAAACCTTGCAAATGTGCTGTGGTGGAAGTTGTTATTTTTATTTGGTGTTAGGCGTAGTGCTTTGCCTATACCAGAAGGAATGTACTGCTATGCCCCCGATGATGAAAAGAACGCAAAGGCAACAAGTTTTAAATACTATTACATAAAACCTTGCAAGTATTACAAAACTTTATGGAGCAGTTTTAATGGATGTAGTTTCATTGGAATAATAACAGATGACTGTGTATTTGATGATCAATGCAAAATGTGTAGTGAGAACTTATGTTTAGATGATGAGTAGAATTACTACCAACAACCAAATAACAGTAACTAATTACCGATATTTAAAAATAACAGTAATAATGAATAAAGAAATTAAATCACAGATTGCTAGATATGTTCCTTACAATACAACCATTAAATGTGAGCGTACAGGCGATGAATTGATCCTGAGCTATAAAAACATTGACATGTGCAGTAGCTTGGTTTTAAAACTAAGGCCTGTTTCTGATCTAGACAATGTTGAATTGCCATATCTTGGTAAGCTGTTGATTGATAAGGTTTCAGCATCTGAAAAAGAACCTAAAAGATTAAGTGATATAGTTGAAGACCTTATACCTACTGATTCTATTACAGAGTACTTGCTTAAAGAAAAGTTCGACGTATTTAATTTAAAACAAAAAGGCTATGCGTATTATTAATATTCTGCAGATAGAAGAAGAACAGAAGTATCTTGTCAATGGTAAGGAATTCTTTGGTGGCCAGATATTAAATTGGTCTGTAAGGGATGTAAAACAACTTATCTATGATCATAAAATAAAAAGGATATGAAGACAATATACAAGCTGAATCATATTGCAAAAAAAGAGAAAAAACAAAAGAAAAAAGATTTGACGCATAACAGCAAGGGCAAGTATAAGCTAAATGAATGCTGTCGTGCTAGTGAGAATCAAGTGCAGGCTAAAGGCGGTTTTGTCTGTTCGTACTGCAACACAAAGCATATGATATGAGTAAATTAGAGCAATATAAGCAGATAGTAAGAAGTTCGCCTAAATTTAACACGGTATTAGACACTTCGAAATGGTTTTGCTTTAATTACTGTGACAAAAACGGTGAGAAAGTTCATGTATCAATGCATATAACTGATAGCAGGAGCGCTATAAATCACATAAAGCATTATTTAAAACTAATAGAAAAATAACTAAAAAATATTATTGAAATGAATGTTAAAATAAAATTAAAAGAGGGGGCAATAATGCCTCAATATGCAAAAAGCGGTGATGCTGGTATGGATTTAACAGCAATAGATTATGATGTGCTTAGAGGTGTTATAACTTACTATACTGGTGTTCATGTTGAAATACCTGACGGATATGTAGGTCTATTATTTCCCCGAAGTTCTGTATATAAAAAGGACTTGATTTTAAGTAATTCCGTTGGTGTTATTGATTCAGGATACAGAGGCGAGATTACTTTTAAAT
>JABAHQ010002747.1_pt3 | contig 16135 bp, 15 predicted proteins | sample 7062091 | NCBI WGS metagenome assembly JABAHQ01 (sample SAMN14534359, study PRJNA622989) | marine sediment metagenome | biome: marine biome [ENVO:00000428]; feature: marine pelagic biome [ENVO:01000023]; material: deep marine sediment [ENVO:00002113] | place: India: Gulf of Kutch | collected...
GTTGAACACATCAGTGACCGGGTGGCGGTGATGTACGTCGGTAAGTTAGTGGAAAGCGCTAAAACAGAAGAGTTGTTCATTAAGCCTCAGCATCCCTACACCGAAGCCCTCCTATCGGCCGTGCCAAAACCCGATCCTCGCCTGCGTTCGGAGCCGATTGTCCTGGAAGGGGACGTGGCCGACCCGGCCAATCCGCCTTCCGGTTGTTATTTCCATCCGCGTTGTCGCTACGCCATCGATCGCTGTAAGACAGAGGAACCTGAACTGCAAGAAATCGAGCCGGAACACTTTGTCAGTTGCCATCGGGCGCATGAACTCAGTTTACAAGGGGTGATGGGCCCAGCTCAAGCAGTCGCTTAGCGAAAAAATGTACCCATTATCGTTCACATACCTGCCTGCTAACCTTAGAATAAGGAGGTGATTTATTTGAGATAACAAATTAGAAGTATTAGCCCCAGTGGTTTGTACTTCTTTCATACTAATCTTAGGCCAAACATTAATTGATATTCTCTACTTCTAAGGAGGAGAACCAACAATGACGTTAAAGAAAAAAATTTCTCGACGTGAGTTTATCCAGCTCTCTTCATTGGCCACCGCTGGGCTTGTGGCCGCTGCTTGTGCCGGTGCAGGGGAACAAGTGGCTGAACAGGTCGAAGAACAGGCTGAAGAAGCGGCCCCAGAGGTCGTTGCCGAGACCGAAGAAGAAGCCGTAGAGGCGGCGCCGCCGGCAGGTAAGTATAATGAGGCCCCAATGTTAGCCGACCTGGTAGCGAGGGGGGAACTGCCCCCTGTGGATGAGCGACTGCCTAACAATCCCCTGGTGGTGGAAACCCTGGAGGGGATTGGCAATTATGGCGGCACCGTCCGCCGGGGCTTCAAGGGGGTCTCCGACCGCTGGGGGCCGACCAAGATGCAGAACGAGTCTTTGACCTGGTATAACCCCGACCTGACCGTGCGGCCCAATCTGGCCGAGTCCTGGGAGATTAACGAGGACGCCAGCGAGTGGACCTTCCATCTGCGCGAAGGGATGAAATGGTCTGATGGGCAACCCCTGGACAGCGAGTCCTTCAGGTGGTGGTACGAGAATGTTCTGCTCAACGAGACCCTGACCCCAGTCCCCCCGGGTAACCATTCTACAGGTTCGCCCTCTGTCCTGATGCAGATGGAATTTCCCGATCAGCACACCGTTAAGATGATATTTGCTCATCCCAACCCTCTCTATGCCAACGTGGTCACCCGCAATCCGGGTTGTGGTACTGACCTTACCCCCGGTCACTACCTGCAACAATTCCATATTGACCTGACCGACGACCCAGCGACCCTGGAACAGCAAGTTTCTGAGGCCGGTTTTGAAACCTGGGATCAATTCTTCGTTGACCGGACCGCCGCTGGTGGTATTTGAACCCCGACCGGCCTAACGCCGGCCCCTGGCTCGCCAAGAACCCTCTCTCCGAAGAGCTCTTTATTATGGAGCGCAACCCCTACTTCTGGCAGGTCGATGCGGAGGGGAACCAGCTCCCCTATGTCGATACGGTCAACCATCGCCTATTTGAAAACGATGAGGTCTTTAATCTGCGCATTACTAGCGGGGAGATTGACTTTCAGAACCGCCATGTCAACGTAGGCAACTTTACCCTCTTCAAAGAGAACGAGGATGCCGGCGACTATCGAGTCGTTGTCGGCACCAAGGCTAGCCATCAGGCCATCCAATTAAACCTGACCACCAAGAACGAACGCCTGCGCGAATTTTTCAACAAGCGCGATGTGCGTATCGCCCTGTCGGTGGCCGCCAATCGCGAGGAGATGAACGAACTGGTTTGGGACGGCCTGCTGACCCCGCGCCAGTATAGCCCTCTCAGCTCCTCGCCGCAATACTATCCCAAGCTGTCCGAGGCCTGGATCCAATACGACCCTGACCTGGCCAACCAGTTGCTGGACGACGCCGGATACGCCGAGCGGGACAGTGAGGGCTTCCGACTGTGGGACGACGGCAGTGGTGAACCGATCAGTTTTGTCATCGAGGGGACAGCCCAACCCGGCACCCCCAGTGAAGATATGGTGCAATTGCTCATCAGTTACTACGCTGATGTGGGGATTAAGGCCGCTTATAGAGGCTTCGAGCGCTCCCTCTATGAAGAGCATTGGGCGGCGAATGAAATTGAGGCCGCCTGGTGGGGCGGTGACCGCACCGTGCTCCCCATTGTGGCCCCTTGGATTTTCCTGGGAACGATGCAGGATCGTCCCTGGGCCGTAGCCTGGGGTTACTGGCGGGAAGAAGGCGAGAACAACCCTGTGGCTGAAGAACCGCCGGCCGACCACTGGATCCGCGACATTTGGGCTACCTGGGACCAAATCGAGGTCGAACCCGACGCGGATATGCGCAATGAGTTGTTCTTCCAGATTTTGGACATCTGGGCCGAGGAGCTGCCCATGATCGGTTACCTGGGCGAGCAGCCAGCCCTGATCATCGTCAAGAATGGTTTCAAGGGCTATCTGCCCGGCTACCCCCTGGACGACACTATCGAGGATGAGCACTTGCTCAATCCGCAATCCTACTACTGGGAAGAGCCAGACCAACATACCTAAATCTTGAAAGGTGGGACCCTGATGCCCTAACATCAGGGTCTCACCTTAACTCAACGTTCGAGAGGATACCATGCTTGCTTATATTGTGCGGCGCCTGCTATTTATGATTCCTACCCTGTTTGCCATCTCGGTTATCGCCTTCGCTGTCATCCAACTGCCGCCCGGCGATTTTTTGACCTCTTACGTGGCCCAGTTGCGTATGGAAGGGGACCAGGTGGATGAGGCGCAAATTGAAGTCTTGCGCCAACGGTACGGCTTGGGCCAACCGATTTACGTTCAGTATTACAAATGGATGAGTGGCATTTTACTGCGGGGAGATTGGGGTCAATCCTTTGAATGGCAAAAACCGGTCAAAGAGTTGATTTGGGAACGCCTGGCTTTGACAATCGTTCTTTCTTTGACATCGCTTATAGTAAGTTGGTTCATCGCCATTCCCATTGGCGTCTATTCGGCCACCCACCAGTACTCGATTCTGGATTATGCCATGACCTTTATCAGCTTCGTGGGCCTGGGGACGCCTGGTTTTATGATCGCACTGATTATCCTGTGGCTCGCCTCCACCCAATTGGGTATCACCGTCGGCGGGCTTTTTTCCGAAGAATATCTCTTAGCCCCATGGAGTTGGGATAAATTTGTTGATATGGCGAAACATATCTGGATTCCGGTTTTGATCCTGGCCCTGAACAGCACCGCCGGCAGTATCCGTACTACCCGGGCTAACCTCCTGGATGAGCTGAACAAACCTTACGTCGAAACCGCCCGGGCTAAAGGACTCAAAGAGGGCAAAGTGATTTGGAAATACCCGGTCCGGGTGGCCCTTAACCCTTTCTTTAGCACGGTCGGCTGGTCGTTAGCCCAACTCGTTTCCGGGGCTGTTTTGGTGGCCGTGGTCTTGAGTCTGCAAACGACCGGGCCGTTGCTCCTGCGGGCTCTCACCTCTCAGGACATGTTCCTGGCCGGCAGCTTTATCCTCTTGCTCAGTACCCTGACGGTGATCGGGACGCTCGTTTCAGATATCCTGCTGGCCTGGGCAGACCCACGCATTCGCTTGGAGGTTTAACGCATATGACGACCTTAGATCAACAAGGCCAGCCCGTTGAAGGAACCGTGGCCGATCAACTGCTTGAGGAAGAACTGGAAGAAGTCCTGACCGAGGAAGAAGAAATCTATGTGGCCTCCTACAGTAAGTTGATGTGGTGGCGGTTCCGCAAGCATAAGATGGCTTTGTTCAGCCTCTTTGCCCTTATCGGCTTCTATTTTGTGGCCATCTTCTCCGAGTTTGTGGCCCCTTACGATCCGGAGCAATTCTTTCCCCAGTATAAGTTTGCCCCCCCCAGCCCTATTCACATCCGCGATGAGGGGGGCAACTTCCAGCGGCCCTTTGTTTACCAAATCATCCGGGAAAGGGACCCGGAAACCCTGGCCAGTACCTTCGTCGAAAATAAAGAGGTCCGTTATCCGATCCGCCTTTTTGTCCGCGCCGGCGAATACGAAATGTGGGGACTGTGGCCCATGAACTTTCATCTCTTTGGCCTGGATGTCCCTCATGAAGAACAAGGGGTTTTCTTCTTTGGGGCCGATCGCCTGGGACGCGATGTCTTCAGCCGGGTTGTCTATGGAGCGCGAATTTCCCTCTCCATCGGCCTACTCGGCGTCTTTATCACTGTTATTTTGGGTATTCTCATCGGCGGCGTCTCCGGCTATTACGGTGGGACGATTGATAATGTCATTCAACGGGTTATTGAGTTCATTCGTTCGATTCCCTCCATTCCCCTGTGGATGGGTCTCAGCGCCGCTCTGCCGGCCGATTGGCCCGTTGTCCGGATTTATTTTGGCATCACCATCATCCTGGCCTTTCTCAACTGGGACGGCCTGGCCCGGGTCGTCCGGGGGCGGTTTTTGTCGATGCGTGAGGAAGATTTTGTACTAGCGGCCCGGCTAATTGGCTCCAGCGAAATGCGGGTCATTGTGCGTCATATGGTCCCCTCCTTTTTGAGCTACATTATTGCCAACCTGACGCTGGCCATCCCCGGCATTATTTTGGCCGAAACCGGTTTGAGTTTTCTCGGCCTGGGCCTGAGGGCGCCGGCCATCAGTTGGGGAGTCTTGCTACAAGAGGCCCAAAATTTGAAATCGCTTGAGTTAGCCCCCTGGGTCTTTTTGCCCGGCCTGGCCGTCATTTTTGCGGTCCTTTGTTTTAACTTCCTGGGCGATGGCCTGCGTGATGCGGCTGACCCCTATGCCAGATAGGAGTGTTTCCAACATGACCGATAAAAACCTTATTGAAGTTAAAGATCTGAAGACTTACTTTTACCTGACCGAAGGGACGGTTCGGGCCGTAGACGGCGTCAGTTTTAACATCAAACGAGGCCGAACCTTAGGCATCGTCGGGGAGAGTGGCTGCGGCAAAAGTATCACCGCCCGCTCTATTCTCAGAATTGTTCCCGCACCGGGCAAAATCACTGAGGGGCAAATTTTATTTCACCAGGGCACGTCAAATGGGAATGGCAGCGCCAGTCGGAGCGAAGAGGTGATAGACCTGGTCACTTTAGATCCGCAAGGGAGACAGATTAGAGATATTCGCGGCGGAGAAATCTCGATGGTCTTTCAGGAGCCGATGACTTCCCTCAGCCCGGTCCATACAATTGGCAACCAGATTACGGAGGTCATCACCCTCCATCAGGAGGTATCCAAAAACGAGGCCAGAGAACACGCCATTGAGATGCTGCAGCATGTGGGCATGCCCCAACCCAACCGGACCATTGATCGTTACCCGCACCAACTGAGTGGCGGTATGCGCCAGCGGGCCATGATTGCTATGGCCCTCTCCTGTCACCCCAGCCTGCTGATCGCCGACGAGCCGACCACCGCCCTGGATGTGACCACCGAAGCCCAAATTCTGACTCTGATGCGCCGCCTGCAGGACGAATTGGGCATGGCCATTATGTTCATCACCCACAACCTGGGCGTAATCGCCCAGATGACCGAAAATGTGGCGGTGATGTATATGGGCAAGGTGGTCGAAGAAGCGGATGTTGATACCTTGTTTTATAACCCCAAACATCCGTATACCCAGGCCCTGCTCGAGTCTATTCCGCGCCTGGGACAAAGAACCCGGGAACGCAAACGATTAGCCTCGATTAAAGGATCGGTCCCTGATCCTTATTCTATTCCCCAAGGCTGTCCCTTCCATCCGCGATGCAGTCAGGCCATCCGGGGAGTATGCGACCAGGTGGATGCCCCGTTGATCGAATTTGAAAGCGGACATACGGCCCGGTGCCATCTGTATGTCTAAGACCAGATAGCCTAGAAGCTGCAAACAAAGTTTTTTGTCTACACGGATAGGAAAAAACACGGATAAAATTAAATCTGTATTCACCAGCAATGAGTTCTAAATTATTGCGTATTTCGTATTTATTTAATGGCTAAAGTCTATTTTTACGTAATACGCAATACGTTGTAGAACAGTATGGAGGCAACGCCTATGAAGGTTATGCTCCTTTTTCCCCCTAATTGGACCCCAACGATGCCTCACTTGGCCTTGCCAACCCTAACAGCCTATTTGCGGGCCAACGGGGTTGAGGTTATTCAACGCGACTTAAACATTGAAGTCTTTGACACCATCCTGACCCGCCGGTATATGAAACAGGCGGTGCAGCGTTTACGCCAGATTTATACCAATCGCGGCACCCTACGTCCCGGCCAGCCAGCCCGTCAAGTGCCCCCCCCCGAAACAATCCGTTGGGCCTTAGGCCAGGGGCCCAAGCTGGCCAATCAGGTCGAGCAGGCTAAAAATGTCATCCGCAGCGACGCTTTCTTTGACGGCCCGATCGGGTTGCAAGCTTTTCAGACGCTTGTTCAAAATTTGGAAATCGCCTCTTTGCCCTTTTATCCGGCTAACTTGCACTTACAAAGTTACGAATCAGCCCTATCTGTTGACAGCAGCCGGGCCTTGCTACAGGGCGTCCGTGATCCACGCTATAACATATTTCTCGACATTTATGGCCAAGGGGTTATTGCCGATATTGAACGCGAGCAGCCTGATGTGGTCGGTATCTCGATCCCCTCCATGGCTCAAATGTTGCCCGGCTTGACCCTGGGTCACCTGATCAAAGAGCGGGGTCTTGGCTGTCATGTTACGCTTGGTGGGCCACATATTTCAATGTTACGCGAAGAGATCCCCCAGGTGCCGGCAATTTTTAGTCTCTTTGACAGCGCCATCGTCTTTGATGGCGAGGTTCCTTTGCTGCGTCTGGCTGAAGCAGTGGCCGGTAATGGCGATCTATCCAAGGTGCCTAATTTGATCTATAACGATGGCGGCACCATCCGGGTGACGGCACGCAAAGAGCAGGAGAAGATTAGTGACCTGCCCCTACCTGATTTCCAGGGTTTCCCCCTGGACCGTTACCTGGCCCCTAAACTGGTCTTGCCCCTGCTAACAGCCCGAGGCTGCTACTTTGGCAAGTGTGCTTTTTGCAATGTAGGTTATGGAGAAGCTGAGGTGTTCAGCCAATTGCGGGCTGAGCATCTGGCCAATCAGATGGCCGAATTACATCAAACCTACGGCACCCGGCACATTTTCTTCGCCGATGAAGCTATTACCCCCCGTAATCTCAGAGACCTGCGCCCCGCCCTGGCCAAAGTGGGTAACCCGGTCCATTGGGGTGGTTGCGTCCGCTTTGAGAAGGTGATCGATAAACCATTGCTTGAAACGGTCTATGAAGCGGGCGGGCGGATGTTTTTATTTGGCCTGGAAACCGCCTCCGAGGCGATTGTGCAGCGTATGGTCAAGGGGACCCAACTGCCACATATGCACCGCATTTTACGGGAGAGCGCCGAAGTCGGCCTTTGGAACCACACCTTCTTTTTCTTTGGCTTCCCCGGTGAAACACTCGAAGATGCCCAGGAGACGGTCAACTTCCTCTACGAACATAAGTATCACATCAACTCTGCCGCCCTGGGAACCTTTCTGCTTGAGCGCTATGCGCCGGCACATCGCTTCCCCGAAACGTTCGGCATCAAACGTATCATTGAAGACCCAGACAAAGACCTGGCTATTTACTTTGATTACGAAGTTGAGTCAGGCATGGATGAGCGAATGGCCGAATTAGTAGCTGACCGTTTTCTAGAAAGCCTGCCCGACAAACGCTACCCCCAATTTTACGTCCACGATGTTTACCGCTTCCTGTATGCCAGCACCTTGAGCGAACAGGGCCAGCCTATGCCTCCCTGGCTGGTGCCGGAGGAAGTGGCCGCCTAACTGAACCTGTCAATGATACCATACATAAGGCGGATCACTTCTTGGGCCGATCCAGTTGGCTGTGGCGAGATAGACCGCTTCATCGGCTTCAATAAGTAACTTTTGAGCCAAGATTAAATCAGTATATGGAACTGGGTCGCGTGCCACAAGGCATAGTTCTCCTCGCTTTTGACCAGCCTCATAGACCCGAACCAGCCCCCGGCTGCGGGGGATGCGATAGCAACGACCAGGGTAAAGCTGGCTGGGGATTTCCAGATAGCCGCGTTGGAGCAATTGCTGGTATTGATCAGCGCGGAGATTTTCCCGCAGCAGCACCTGAGCGCGCCAATCCACCCGATGCATCCACATCCCGGCGGCCAGCACGGCGAACAGGCTCACGAGGACAACGCTGGCCAGGAGTATCTCGGCTAAAGTCCACCCCGAGGGTGATACCCAGGCTCCCTGGATCGGATCAGCCAGAGCAGTTCCGGCCAACCGGAAATCCCCTTGGATCACTAGCTGGCTCAGCATAGGACTGCTGTCTTCAGCCGCCAGCCACACGCGGAATTATAACAGTCTGCTTGGCCGTGCGGTCAAATTCCTGGAGGCGTTCAGCCGGTTGATCGGGCGCCTCGACTTTGAACACAGCCTGGCCCCGCGCCACCGCTTCGGCCACGATCTGTTCGGCCTGAGCGACTGCCGCCAGGGCCTCCGGATCCCCGGCCTCCACTGCTTCGGGGTCCCAGCTCAACTCCTTGTGACCTTGCCAGGACATAATCCGCAATTTATTCATCGTTACTATACCCTCCTATAGCTGTTTATCGTGAACTGCGTCGGTTATCAAAGGAATTCTCCTTAGGGGGAGAAAAAACAGCCGAAGGCCACATTCATGTTAGGAGATAGCCTTCGGCAGCTTCCGAGAGATATGAACGCATTCTGCCGCTACGATGAAGAGAGTGATGATCTATTCTTTTATAAATCGTGATGGTATTATACTACTTACCTATATTTCATTCAAATTTTCGGCACTTTTCCAGCAGTTTTCATCATAACCTTCCCGGAAGCTAAGAGAGCTATTTCTTGACCACAGTATCTCATGATTTTGACACTTCCCCTGGCTGAAGGCACCTCGAAGCTTCCGGGAAGGTAAATTTCGCGCCAATATGAGAATTGCGGCACTTTTCAGGAGGACTATATGGCTCAGGATCAAACGATACATCTGATCGTAGACGGGCTTGAAAAAGCGACTCGCCTGGATCGGGTCATCCGAAACGCGTTTCCGGGGTGGGGACGCCGGTCTGTGCAGACGCTCATCACCGCCGGCAAGGTCAGGGTCAATGGACGTAAAGTTTGGCTATGTTCCTGGCAGGTCAACAACGGCGATCGGCTGGATATTTTTGAACCCCCGCCAGCCAAACCGGAGCCGTTTACGACCTTTGACGACAACTGGCTCATCGCCCAAGAACATGACCTGATTGTGGTCAACAAACCGGACGGCTTGCTCTGCCAGGCGCCTCGCTGGCGACAGACGAGCAACCTCCTAGACCTGGCGACCGCGCGCTTTGGCCCTCTTTCTCTTTTTCACCGCCTCGACCGGGATACTTCGGGGGTGGTGCTCTTGACGCGATCCGGGCCGATTAACCGCTACCTGGACGCTGCTTTTAAGAACAGGGCTGTCCAAAAAGAATATCTGGCCGTTGTCCCGGCCAAAAACAAATTACGCCCCGAGGGCGTGATTGATGCCCGCATTGGGCCGCACCCCCAACGCCGTGACATGATGACAGTCGTGGTCCGGGGCGGCAAACGAGCCGTCACTCGTTACCAGGTTATTCGTGAGGCCGCTGGCAAACAGTGGATTCACCTGTGGCCCGAAACGGGACGCACCCACCAACTGCGCGTCCACCTCTGGTCTATGGGAGCTCCAATTTTGGGCGACCGGCTTTACGGCCCTCACCAGCCAGATGTTCCCCGTTTAATGCTCCATGCCCGTCAAATTTCGCTGCCGGCTGTAGAAGGATTTCCAGCCCGGGTTTACGTAGCGCCTTTACCGAAAGATTTTTTGTGACCTGGTTCATTGGCTAACGAAATAGGTTTACNNAAACGTGAAGATTTCGCATGCGGCCAAAAACCTCACGTTTCACCCTTCACGTTTCACGGCGTCGTTAGCGCAGACGGCCAACTTTGTAACGCAGTTTTTTAAGCAAATGAACCATGCCTTTTTTTGTCATGTCTGATCAATAAAGAGCCAAATAATTGACATAAATTGCCAGGAGGGGAAAATCTGTGCTAAAATGAACTTATTCTTATCAGCGAGGTCGATGGGTGTTCAATCGACGACGAGTGCAGACTTTATTTATTCTCATTGGAGTCGCAATGGCCGTGTGGACTATTTTTCTGGCCATTGTTTTGCTAAATTATATCGACTTTCCAGGCCTGACATCGGCGAGTTCAGCCCCCGGACAACCCATCTCGCTACAAGCGACTGAAATGCCAACCGAGCTATTTCCGCCAACCTGGACGCCCACGGCAACTTCAACGCCTACCCCGACGAGCACAGCGGTGCCTACTTATCCCCCCTGGGCCACCTGGACGCCCACCGCCACGTTTACCCCTCGTCCCCCCACGCCGACCCCCCGGGCCTCGGCGGCCAAAAAAGCCAAAGCCATCAAGACTTACCAAAAACTATTTAAACAGGTTGCGGCCGAATATGACCTGGATTGGCGACTGATGATTGAGCAAGGCTATTGGGAAAGCGGCCTGGACCCAAATGCCGTAGGCAAAGACCGCGATATGGGCTTGATGCAAATTATACCTGGCACCTGGTATCGTATTGCCCCTAAGGTCGGCGTCAGCGACCCTTTCGACCCTTACAGTAATGTCCTGGTAGCGGCGGTCTATCTGCGGGATGCCAGAGACAACTGCCAGGAGATTGGACAGCCGGTTGATGAGTGTATGCTCTTGGCTTACAATTGGGGGATTACCAATACCCGTCAGTTTTTTCTAAATGGCGGCACCTGGGAGCAAGTGCCCTATGCACAGCGCATCTATGTATATTATATTATGCGCGCGGCCAGGAGTAAGTGACTATCTTATCCTCAAGGCTGAGAAATTTTTCAGCCTTATCTGGTAGCTTAATACGCTCAATGGCCAAATTCATGGCTGTAAGCCGGGGGACAATGTCACCATAACCCCGTTCTAAAAAGTGAATGCCAGTTACAAGCGATGTTCCCTTGGCGATGGCCGCCGCAATGACGTAAGCCAGGCCAGCCCGCAAATCTGGGATGACAATCTCTTCCTCAGGAGCTATAAAGGGGGTTGGCCCAATAATAATCGCGCTATGCAGATGATTGGCGTCGCGGTAACGGCAGGGTATGCTCCCCAAACAGTGGTGGGTTAACTGCGTTTTAGCCCCCAAGTTGTTCAGTGCTTCAAGGTAGCCAAACCGCTTCTCATAGACGGTTTCGTGAATGATCGAGATACCGTCGGCTTGAGTGAGTAAAATAGCGAACGGCTGTTGCCAGTCAGTTGAAAACCCGGGGTAGACATCCGTTTCGATGACGGTAGGTTTCAACGTCCCCTTGCGGAAAAATCTAATTGTATTTGACCCCAGTAGCTCAAAGCCACCGCCAACTTGTTGGAAGTAGGAAAGAAAATTGCCCAAGATTTCGGGACGAATGCCCTGCACGGTGATGTCACCATTTGAGGCGCAAGCCAGGCAAGCCCACGAAGCTGCTTCAATACGGTCACCCAAAATTTTCATCTTGGTCCCGGTCAACCGCTCGACCCCCTCAACCCGAATTTCCCGTTCTGGCCCGGTGAAGATGATGGCCCCCATGGAGCGCAACATCGTAATCAACTCCAGAATTTCTGGCTCTACGGCAGCATTGGCAATTACCGAGCGACCTTCGGCCAAAACGCTCAGATACAAACACGTTTCAGTAGATCCTACACTCGGATAGGGCAATTTAATGGTTGTCCCTTTGAGCCTGCCTGTTCGACGGGCGCAAAATCCTACTTCCGTTTCTTCCACCACCCCGCCAAATTGCTCAATCGCNNAAAGCGATGGAGCAAGGCGCTCAACAACAAAATAGGGACCCGATTGCTGCCAGAGTCGGGTAAAGGAACTTCAGAGGAATGGATGGTCGAAGCATCAATTTTTAATGTATCCGGGTCAGGGTGTTCAATCACGACCCCAATGGAGGCTAACATATCGGTCGTGATGGCCGTATCTCCTATCGGGGGGACATTGGTTAGGCTGGTTGGCGTGTCGCCCAACAACGCGGCGACCATCGCCTTGGTGACAAAGTTCTTGGCTCCCAGGCACTTAATTTTTCCCCTGACCGGTCTACCTCCTTCTATGCGGTAAGCATATTGTGGCGTTGCCATGGTAAACTCCCTTGTTGTAGCGTATATGGCCTTTCGAGATGGTTCATTGGCTAACGAAACAGGTTTACAATTTACCACCCTACGCCAGCCACAGGCGTGAAGCGTGAAACGTGAAACGTGAAGATTTCGCATGCGGCCAAAAGCCCCACGTTTCACGCTTCACGTTTCACGGCGTCGTTAGGGCAGCCGCCTAAATTTGTAAAGCAGTTTTTTAAGCAAATGAACCATGTCGGCCTTTCTTTTAAGATATACCCTTTTTAACATGGTCACTGGATTTTAATCCGACGCTAAGCCAACAATAAGCCGACTTTTGATCTTGATCTAACCATTATCTAGCATCTCAATTAGCGGAAGCAATTCAAGCGGCGTTTTAATGATATAATCCGGTACTTCCGACTCATCGGCCGGCACTTTCGAGCGCCGGGGGGCCCAATCGAGCCAGATGGTGATCATGCCCAGGGCGTTCGCTCCTTCGATGTCGCGGGCCAAGTTGTTGCCGACCATGACGGTGCGACCATAATCGGCCTGGTTGACGCCCAGCCCCTCAAGGGCGTGGAGAAACATAGCCGAATGCGGCTTCTCCACGCCGACCTGTTCTGAAATAGCCAGGATATCGAATAAGTCGTAGAGCCCATAGTGGGTGAGGATATTACGGAAAGTGCCCACAGGCCCGTCGGCAACCAGGGCCAGGGAGTAACCACCCGTCTTCAAAGCCCGAACCATCTCAGCGGCCCCAGGGATGAGCTCAGCCCGCAACACGACTCCCGCCTCATCTTTAATTTCAGTCCCTTCATCAACAATAGTATCGCCACTATCCAGGCAAATGGCCAGCAGATGGTGGATGGGTAGATTCATTGGATTATGTCTCTTATGAATTCCCAAGCCGTTGGGCCTGGGCCTGGGCTTTTAAGGCCAGTTCGGAGGCCAGGAAAGCGTGTGCTTGACTCATGGCGGTCTCCGTGCGATTGCGGATGTCGTGGATCAGTTGAGGGCCGTAGGGCAGTTCAACGTCCTGGCAGTTGATGTAGTGGGTCCCTTTTTGATCCACCAGGAAGAGATGGTTGCCGCCGTCACGTCCGCCGATGTCACAGTATTTGCGTATCTCAATGTATCCCTCGGTTCCCAGGATGGTCAGGCGTCCGTCCCCCCAGGTTTCCAGGCCATCGGGGGTGAACCAGTCAACGCGAACGTAGCCGGTCCCGCCGTTGCCGCGGGCCATGGCATCGCCGAAATCCTCAAATTCCGGGTACTGGGGGTGGTGATAATTGGCCACCTGGCTGGCCACAATCTCGGCCTCGGTGGAGCCGGTGAAGTAGAGAAACTGGTCAAACTGGTGGGAGGCAATGTCGGTTAAAATCCCGCCCACCTTGTCCCGCTTAAAGAACCAATCCGGTCGGGTGTGGAGGCGGGTTCGGTGCGGCCCCAGGCCGATGGTCTGGATAACGCGACCAATAGCCCCCGTCTGGACTAACTCTCCCGCCTTAACCGTCGCCCGGTTACTCAAACGTTCACTGTAAGAGATCGAATAGATGCGCCCAGTTTCCGCCTGCACCCGGCGGGCTTCGGCCAGTTGCTCGAAGGTAGTGAAAGCAGGCTTGTCGCTCATATAATCCTTGCCGTGCTGCATTACTTTGATGCCCAGGGGGGCTCGTTCTGAATAAATGGCTGCGCTAATGACCAGGTCAATGGTTTCATCCTCTAGAATAGCCTCAACGCTGGGGGCTCGTTTAACCTGGGGATACCTTTGCTCGTATTGGGCCGACAGATCCGTCTCGACGGCATAATAAGAGGCTAACTCCGCGCCAGCATGTAACAGTAAATCGGTTTGTCCATAAATATGACCATGATTGAGGCCAATGGTGGCAAAGCGAATAGCTGATTGGGTTGACATCATGTTTTCCTTTCTTTTGATTGACACTTCGTGAACAAGTCTATTGTAACACGCCTTCCGGCAGGTAAACTTGCAGTGTGCCGCACATGCCGAGTTTGCGTTCGCCGGACGGCGTAGGTAATTCATATACCTGGGCGGCTAATAAATGATCAACATCGCCGCGTTGCAGGATCTCGAGATGGGATCCGGTTAATCGCGCCGCCGCCAGGGGGCCGTGTGTCCATATCTTCCGCCAGCGCGCAAGTTGGGGCTGGACTAGTTTCACCGCCTGCTGATAGAACCTTTTGAGTGCTTCAAGGCCTTCCTCCTCTACCTGCCGCCGCAAGATCGTAAACCCCTCGATGGCTAAGTCCCGCCTCCGGCGAGCAGCTTCAGCGGTGCTGGTGTAAACCTGAGTCCCGCTGGCTAGAGAAGCAGCTTCAAAGTAAGCCGCCTCATCGGCCAAGACCTCGGTCGGAAAAGTCAGCACAAAATCACCCGCTTCAGGCAGCCCTGCATTTTGCATAACAACCAGAATCTCTAAACGGCCGTCCAGATTGACCAGCCGGTGAATCACCCCAGGGGTAAACCAGACCAGTTTGCCGGGTTCCAACGAGATTTCCTGAAATCCGCCCGAACTTAAGGTTTGGACGGCCCCTTGACCGGCCACGATCATGTACGCTTCGGTACAGGCAAAGTGAACGTGGGCGCTGCCACCGGCCAGGTCGTCGGGAGCTGGGGTATCGTAGACTTTAAGATGCGTGATACCGGTAGCACCCGGTAGGGTTGGAACTTGTAATAGCTCCATAACTTGGCTCCTACATCTTTCGCGGTTTCTTTAAAGGTTCTTAAAGGAGTCCAAAGCTTTAGCTTGGTTTTCCGTAAGGCAAAGCTAAAGCTTTGGACTCCTTATATCCTTACTGGTTTAAATCTACGGCAGTTTTGTTGTCTAGTTTGAGACCTCGATACGCGCGCAAGTAAAAGGTAAAATCAACCGGGGTCAAAAAAGTAAGCAGTACTCGCACATGTTCCGGAGCTGTTTCGGCTTCGCGCATGTGCCAGGTGCCATGGGCGTGAGCACCGGGCTCGAGACGAATGACATCATTGCCATAGCGCATAGCGCCATATCCTTGTTTGAGGAAAATAACTTGACCGGCTGTGGGCCTGAGGCGCGTATCGGCCGTTTCCCAGATACCGCCTGGCGGAAAATCAAAGGCGATTTGGGCGGTGACCCGATCCAAACCGGCCAGGGTTTGATAGCGTAACTCAAGACCTCCTGATACCTCTCGGATGGTCAGTGTGCTGGTCGCGGGCGGCAACTGACGTAGCGAACGTTCTTTGAGCGACGCTTGCCACTGATCGGGTGGCACGGGCCGGCCTAAGGGTAATTCATAGCCGGGTCGCCGGGGATTGGCCACCCCCTCCGAGCGTAGAACAGCCTGCGTTTCGTCAACGGTCATCGTGTCGCTGACGAAGCGCCCGGTATACCCGCCGAAGTAAGTCTGGCTAATTTTGAGGCTGCTCAATTCCGCCTGGCCATAGGTGAGGGTCAGCAGGCGGGTCACCCCCTGGAAAAACGAGGCGCTGAGTAAGTCGCGCCGGACGCGCCAGATGCCGTTCAAAGGGTAGTGCCGGACGAAGTCTGTTGGCAGAGCGGCTGAGACCGGCTCCGGGTCACCGTACTTGAGCAAGGCGTAAGTGAGCCACAGAACGTCCCCGCCGGGGGAGGTATGCTTCTCCCATAAGTTCTGGGCTGCCCGAACAAAAACCGGATTAGGTTCCAGGCCGTTGCTGAGAAGATAGCAGGCCGCCAAACCCAGCGGCACTTTGCGCGTGCCATAATCCTGGCGGCGCGACAGGCCCGTTTCGGCGGTGCCATCGGCGTGGAGCAGGTGCAGATCGAAGTTTAGATTGCGCTTGACCGCCGTCAATGCCTGGGGACAATCCCAATTTTCAGCGATCAGTAAGAGCGAACGGTCGTTGACCGCATCGTAGACCCCCACACTGCGCTCGATGAAAGCCCCTTCTGGGTCAATGTCAATACCTTCGGCCAG
>JABAHQ010000633.1_pt3 | contig 16129 bp, 12 predicted proteins | sample 7062091 | NCBI WGS metagenome assembly JABAHQ01 (sample SAMN14534359, study PRJNA622989) | marine sediment metagenome | biome: marine biome [ENVO:00000428]; feature: marine pelagic biome [ENVO:01000023]; material: deep marine sediment [ENVO:00002113] | place: India: Gulf of Kutch | collected...
CAGAGCTTTGAGGTGATACTTAGTAACCCGCCGAATTCAAACGCAGATTTGGGAACTGATGTGGCTACGGTGGTCATCAACGATGACGACCCGCGACCGATCGTATCGTTCGAACCGGCCAGTTATAAAGGAATGGAAAATGAGGGCTCCGTAATCTTGACTGTCACCTTGGGCGGAGAAAGCGAAGAGCCTATATCAGTCAGGTATGAGACAGTAGAAGGCAGCGCCACGGCTCCCTCGGATTATGAAGCATCGGCTGGGGAACTCATATTTGGGCCGGGAGAGGTCAGTAAGTCTTTAGCCGTTAACCTTACTGACGATGAGTTTAGAGAAGGCTCAGAAAATTTCTTCGTTGTCCTGACCGACTCTGACCACGCGGAGTTGGGAACGGCCGAGGCTACGGTAACTATTATGGATGATGATCCATTACCCACCGTTTCCTTTGCGCCGGCGGACTACTCGGTGGGCGAAGCGGACGGCTCAATGGAGGTAATCGTCACCTTGAGCAATCCGACCGTTGATGAAGTGACGATAATGCTTGAGACAGTGGCTGGAACTGCCACCGCTTCCTCCGATTACGTGGCCTTGACCGAAACGCCCCTCACTTTCGCGTCGGGTGAAGTAAGCCAGAGTTTCTCTGTCACCATTATAGATAATCCATTTGTGGAAGATGCAGAGACATTCCAGGTGGTGCTGACCGGGGCTGAAAACGCAGTGTTGGGGGTCGATAAAGCAACTATCACCATTATTGATGATGACGAATTTCCGACTGTCTCATTTGAACAGACCGACTACATTGTCAGCGAGAGTGCCGCTTCGGTGGTGTTGACGGTCAATTTAAGTGGGGCGAGCGATCAAGATATGGTTGTAACATATCAAGCCATGGATGGGAGTGCGATTCATCCAGCAGATTACACCCCCGCCAACGGGACAGTGACCATTGCCCCGGGAACCTTAAGCGAAAGTTTCTCGATCAACATTGTAAACGATGGATTTGTGGAAGGTGATGAAACGTTCCAGGTTGTATTGACTGGGGCTGAGCGGGGTATCGTCGGTAGCCCGGATACGGCCACAGTCACCATTGCCGACGATGATACTTTCCCGGTGCTTATCTCAACCTCCCCCATCAGTGGTGCGGTGGATGTACCCGTTAATCTAGCCCAAATTTCGGCGACCTTTAGCAAGCCGGTAATAGTTGAGGAGTTTAACGTTAAGTTTGATATTGACAACGAGGTCTTGGGCGAACGGAGCGGGGATGGAACCCCTACGGCAACATTTACCCCCGCTGAATTATTGCTGTACGAGACTGACTATACCGTCTTCTTGCTTAATATCACCGATTTAAGTAACAATCCCTTTGCCGGGGACGACTGTGACGGCGACGGCGTATTTCGTGACCTTTGCTGGACGTTCACTACGGAAGAGCGGCCTCTACCGGTCGCTTCGTTTAACCCCACAAACTATGAAGTAGGCGAAGGGGCTGGGTCGGTCGCCGTAAGGGCTGAGCTAAGTCTGACGAGCACGGAAGCGGTGACGGCGACTTATGAAACTGTGGATGGAAGCGCCATAGCTGGCATAGATTATGTGTCTAACAGTGGGGCTATACGCTTCGATCCAGGGCAGACGAATAAGGGCATTAGTATCGAAATCATAGACGATGAGGTTGAAGAGGAAACGAAAACTTTCCAGGTGGTACTGACGAGTGTTCAGGGAGCAACTCCGGGGGTTACTGAGGCTGTAGTGAGTATTTTGAATGATGATGAACCCAGTGTTCCCCCCACTTGTTCTTTTACACCTAGCGAGACGGTTATTGAGCCCGGGGGTAGCGTTCAGTTTGTCAATACCTCCACTGGGACTGAGCCGCTAACTTATCTCTGGGATTTTGGCGATGGCAGTACTTCGGCAGAAGCCTCACCAAGCCATACCTTTGCCGAACTTGGCATCTATCAAGTGATGCTGACGGTCACCAATCCCTTTGGTAGCGCTTCCTGTGAAGTTGACGTACGGGTCATTGTACCCAGTAACTTTGTCTTTAATCAATCCATCATCTTTTGGCCGCCTGTGTCTACTCACCCTGAAGTAGCTGATTTTAGTGTTTCTGGTATGCTGGAACTGACACCTGAGTTCAATAAGGCTGTTTTGGATGAAATGCTAACGCTGCATATTGAGATTGGGGGTCAATTATCCGAGGACACAATCCAGCTTACTCATCAAGGGAATAGGTACTTTTTCCACGAAAGTTCCGGGCCAGATGTTTCTGGGTTGGAGGTTCGCGATGTTGTTATCCACTGGTTCGCCGAGGGCATAGCCCGTTTTTCGGCCAATGGGCAATTCCGTTTGGACGGCGTTGACGAAAACACCCGGCCCACTAACGTCACCTATGGATTTAGTGGCCAGGTTTTATTTAATGGCAAGTTAGAGGGCTTAGAGGATTCAACGATCATTCCTCACATCCATGAGGTAGAAGTACATCAGTGGGTATTTGAAGAGTAGATTGTTACAGCTCATTGATAAAAGGCGCTATGCGATTGTAGAGCCTTTTTAGTGGTAAGCGTTCAAAAGAAACCGGGTTTTTGGGGTACGCATGCGTACCGACATCGTTGATAAAATACTCAACCTAAACACGCAGAATTTTGGGCAAGCTCAACAAAAACCCGGTTTCTAATTATGTCATCTGACTAACCCGATATCAGTTGACTGGCTTTTTTCACGACTTGCTTCATCACCGTTTGCAAAGTTCCTTCGGTTATTGCGCCGGCGGCCGGCGCGTGACCACCTCCTCCGTATTCAGCCGCCAACCTGTTGACAGGGATGGTTCCATCGCTACGAAGGCTCAGTTTAATCCGACCATCTGGTAATTCAATGGCAAAGACAGAAATTCTAACCCCGGCGATTTGTTGGGCCAAATTACTAAAGGTATTTAAGTCTAAGGGATTAATATTATAGCGCGCCAATGTTTCGGCGCCGAGACCAACATAAGCGATCTGACCCTTAGCCGCCAACTTAATGTTTTGTAAGACATAGCCCTTTAGGTGCACTTTAGACAAAGGCTGTTGTTCATAAAGGAGGTGGTATATTTTGCTGGGATTGGCCCCATATTCTAACAGTTTAGCCACGATGCGATGGGTACGAGGGCTGGTTTTAGGAAATCGAAAGCTGCCACTGTCGGTGAGGATAGCAGCATAGAGGGCTTGGGCCATTAAATCAGTGATTTGACCCTGCATGGCCGTGATAAGATCAAAAATTAGTTCGCCTGTGGCAATAACATTGGTATCAATCACAGCCATATCAGTAAAAGGTTGATTATGGGGGTGATGGTCAATGCAAATACTGATGATCTGGAAATGTGAACAAATTTCTCCCACCCGGCCCAGCCGGTCCCAACCACCAGAGGTGTCAAGGACAACAATTACCTCGGCCTGGGAAATAAGTGGGATATGCTGTTCGGTTGAAAAGTGTTTAATCAGGTGGTCTGGGTCTAAAAATTGATAATCTGGTATCACCGGATCTGCATTGAGGATAGCGACATCCTTGCCCAAATTCATGAGATGATAAGCCAATGCCAATTCTGAACCAAGCGCATCACAATCAGGATTGAGATGGCTGGTGATAATGAAGCGTTGATTTTCAGTCAAAGCTTTAATAATTGGCATCCACATGGAATGTCCCTTTTATGTTAAAGGCAAACCCAGCCATAAGCCCGCTCGCGTTAAACCAGAGATCGTTTTAGCATCCTCAATCTCGCCCCGTTTGATCATGGCGATCGTTTTTGACCAGGAGCAGGTGATGACCTGAATATGTTCGTCGAATTCCAGTTGGTTGGGTCCGGGTGTCAGGTCAGTGGCCAGATAAATGTGTAGATACTCGGTCAAAATGCCAGGCGCGGTATAAACACCCCCCAACGAATGCCAGGTTGTGGCTCGATCGCCGGTCTCTTCTAATAGCTCACGGGGGGCAGCTTCAGCCGGGTCCTCACCGGGGTCCAGGGTACCGGCCGGTAATTCGATAAGCCATTTTTCAGCGGCCGAGCGATATTGTTTCACCAGGCGCACTTCATTTTTGTCTGTCAATGGCACGATGACCACTGCGCCAGGTGTCCAAACAATTTCACGATCCACGAGTATTCCATTTGAGAGTTGGGCTTGGCGCAAACTCAAGCTCAAAACTTTGCCTGTAAATAGCAAGTCTTCACTGACAAAAGTTTCCGGCTTCATGAAGATCCTTTTTCATTAGTCATAAAGACGCAAAAAACGCTATCAGCCAAGCATACTGATAGCGTTTGAGTTTGTCAACTTACGACTTATATTGTTTAGGGGATCACAAGTCGCTGGCCAACATAAATAAAGTCTGGATCCCTCAGGTTATTGGCTGCCCTCAATGCTTGAGTGCTGATGCCATACTGAAGGGCGATGGACGTTAAGGTATCGCCAGGACGGACAATGTGGATGCCTTCTTGATCAGCAGGAGGGGCATACTCTCCCGGGATCTTAATACTTTGTCCAACATAAATTTTATTGGGATCACTAAGGCCGTTGTATTGGGCTAATGTATCTGCGTCTATGCCGTATTTTAAGCCAATACGGAACAAATTTTCACCACGCTGAACAATGTGAATAATTTCTTTTCCAGAGGTAGTCTCTTGAGGGTTGGGAAGGGAGGTAACCGGGGTGGGTGTAGGGACTGCTTCGGCTTCGGCTAGGGGTGTAGCCGTAGGAACTTCAGCGGCCTGGGCTGGCGTGGCCGTGGCCGGAACGAGGGTTGGGGTGGCAGTTGGTTGAATGGCAATCGTTGTTGGCGCACCTTCTTGGGTGGTTGCCGGCAGTGTCTCACCAACTGGCGCTTGTTGGTTTTGTTCAGGTGATGGTGTAGCTAGGGCCTCTGCTTCTGGACGAGATCGGGTACAACCTATTAAAGCCAAAGTGAGCACGAGGAGAGGAATTAGGCTAGCAGTTTTGATATGGAACCTTCGCATGGCTCCTCCTTAAGGGTAAGGTGATTCCGCGAAATAACAATCTATAGCATAAATATAACATAAGCCTATTATTACGTCAAGTAAATATTATGGTAACTTTGTGCTACCCCCTTATAACCTTCCTGCAAGAAGTGCTTTTATCTACAGATGAGGGTCTTGCTTCGGGAAGTTTGTCGACTTTCAAATTTGACATGGTTTTCAGCCTGTGCTACGATGCAAGTCTCCCAGGGGTTGGTGGCGCGAAGCGAAAGTATTCAATTAAGAAATATTCCTTGATTAGGGAGGAATCGCTGTGAAAATTGAGGGTACCTATACATTTGATGCTGAACGCGATATTGTGTGGCAGGCATTTTTAGACCCTGAGATTTTGGCCAAAACTTTGCCCGGCTGTGAAAAGCTAGAACAGGTTGATGAAAATAAATATAAGGGTGTGATCAAAGTCAAGGTTGGTCCGGTTCAAGGCCAGTTCCAGGGAGCGGTGAGTTTGTCAGACTTGCAGCCCCCAGAGGGATATCATATGCAGGTGAATGGCCGGGGCCCGGCCGGTTTTGTGAATGGTGAAGGTAATATAAAGTTAGAAGATCAAGGTGAAACAACCTTGCTTCACTATACAGGGACAGCCCAGGTTGGAGGGCGGATTGCCAGCGTTGGACAACGCTTAATTGACAGTACTTCTAAAGCGCTGATTCGCCAGGCGTTGGAAAGTTTGCACAGTCAGATTCAGACTAAACAGCCAGCCAGCCAGCCGGAAGCTCCAGCGGCTTCGGAAGCTTCAGCTACTGTAGAGCAAACAGCTTCGGCTTCCTCCGAACTTGAGGCCCCCTCACAGACTCAATTTGCCGTTGATGTTGCCAGAGATGTGCTAGATGATTTAATCCCCCCCGAAAAACGTTCTACGCTCATTGCGGCGGTTTTGGGGGTACTGGCAATTTTTCTTTTTACCGAATGGTGGATCAATCGGTTAGCCCGCCGTGTGGCGGATATACTTGAGCAAAGGAGGTAAAGCGTAATACCGAGCACAAAACTCAGTAATTAAACTTTCACCTAATTACCGTTTATATTTTTTATTCATTATTTAAGATATAAGGAGGGAAGTTCTATGAGCCAACGGATAACCGTTACCGTTAATGGAACAACCTACGAAAAAGAGGTTGATCCTCGGACATTACTTGTTCATTTTTTGCGCGAGACTTTAGGGCTAACCGGGACGAATGTTGGTTGTGAGACCAGCTTATGTGGTGCCTGTACCATTATTATAGATGGAATAGCCGTCAAGTCCTGTACCCAGTTTGCTGTCCAGGCTGATGGTAGTGACATCATGACTATTGAAGGTCTGGCCCAAAACGGCAAGCTGCATCCGCTCCAGGAAGGATTCTGGGAAAAACACGGCTTGCAATGTGGTTACTGCACGCCGGGCATGATTATGGCTGCCTATGGTTTGTTGCAGACCAACTCCAACCCCACCGAGGAAGAAATTCGCCATGGCTTAGAAGGGAATCTCTGTCGCTGCACCGGCTATCACAACATTGTTAAGGCCGTTCAGTACGCCACTGAACAGATGCAGCAAGGAGGTGCGTAATGGCCCAAGTAATTGGCTCATCAATTAAACGTCGAGAAGACCCAGCCTTGATTACCGGACGGGCCAGGTATACCGATGACCTGCAAATGCCGAATATGACCTATGCAGTCATCGTGCGTAGCCCATATGCCCACGCCCGGATTAAAAGTATTGATACGAGCCAGGCTGAGGCTCTAGATGGCGTTGTGGCTGTTTTTACTGGCAAAGATGTGGCTGAGAGCAGTGCGCCTGGTGTCGTGCCTGTTGGTTGGATCTTGGATGGCCTGAAACAGCCGGCCCACCCCATTTTGGCTGTTGATACAGTTCGTTATGTTGGCGATGGGGTGGCCATTGTGGTGGCGGAGGATCGCTACGTTGCTCGCGATGCGGCCGACCTGGTTGAGGTTGACTACGAGCCGTTGGAGGCGATCATTGACCCGGTCAAAGCAACGGAAAAGGAGGTTCCTCTGGTTCACGCCAACGAGGCAGATAATATCGCTTTTGAGTGGGAAATCGGTGACAAGGCCAAAACTGACCAGGCCTTTGCCAACGCCGCACACACCGTTAGCTTTGACCTGCGCAACAATCGCCTGATACCCCACGCGATCGAGCCACGGGCTGCATTGGCAGATTATGATCCTATTAGCGGGCATTTAACTTTGCACATGACCACCCAAAATCCCCACATCCATCGCTTGTTGATGTCTTTGGCCTCGCTGGGTTTGCCTGAACACAAAATTCGTGTGATCGCGCCTGAGGTTGGGGGCGGCTTTGGTAGCAAAATTCATCATTATCCCGATGAAGCCATTACCGCCTGGACTTCTATGCAGGTGGGACGGCCAGTCAAATGGACCGCCACCCGCAGTGAGGCCAATGTAACCGATGCCCATGGTCGAGATCATGTCACTAAGGCAGAACTGGCCCTGGATGCTAATGGTAAAATTCTTGGTTTGCGGGTGAATACCTACGCCAATATGGGGGCTTATTTATCCACCTTCGCCCCGGCTATTCCCACTTATCTTTACGGCACCTTGATGTCGGGAGAATATGATATCCCGGCCATTTATTGCCATGTCTTTGGGGTATTTACCCATACCACCCCAGTTGACGCTTATCGGGGAGCAGGCCGTCCTGAAGCCACCTTTGTGATTGAGCGCCTGATGAGCCTGGCAGCTGAGGCAACCGGGCTTGATCCAGCCGAAATTCGCCGGCGCAACTTTGTGGCTTCTGATGCCTTCCCTTATCAGACTCAGGTTGCCCTGGCGTACGATAGCGGCAATTACGAAGGAACGCTGGACAAGGCTTTAGAAATACTCGGCTATCAAGATTTACGGGCTGAGCAGGAACGCCGTCGCAACGAAGGGGACAGGTTACTAGGCATTGGTTTCTCCTCCTATATTGAGGCCTGCGGCCTGGCACCGTCGGCTCTGGTTGGCTCCCTTGGGGCCGGCGCAGGTCAATGGGAGAGCGCCGAAGTGCGCGTTCACCCTACTGGGGCAGTAACTGCTTACAGCGGCTCATCGGCCCATGGCCAGGGACATAAGACTACCTTCGCCCAGATTGTGGCTGATAAGCTCGGCCTAGATATTGAAAATGTGGAGATTGTGCAGGGCGATACCGATGAAGTCCAGTTTGGTTGGGGTACTTACGGTAGTCGTAGCGCTGCGGTGGGGGGAAGTGCCTTATCTGTTAGTCTTGATAAAGTGATTGAAAAAGGACGCAAGATTGCGGCCCATCTCCTTGAAGCGGCAACCGAAGATGTTGTTTTTGAGGATGGCAAGTATTTTGTCCGTGGTGCGCCTGAGCGGAGCCAGGGTTGGGGGGATATCGCCTTACAGGCCCATTTAGCTCATAATTATCCAGCCGATTTGGAGCCAGGGTTAGAGGCGCGTAGCTTCTATGATCCATCAAACTTTGTCTTTCCCTTCGGTACGCATATCGCTGTTGTCGAAGTTGATCCTGACACCGGTGAGGTCAGTCTGCTACGCTATGTGGCCGTCGACGATGTGGGCAATGTGATTAACCCCATGATCGTTGATGGGCAACTTCATGGCGGTATAGCTCAGGGGGTCGGCCAGGCCCTGTGGGAAGGGGCGGTTTACGACGAAAGTGGTCAGCTTGTAAACGGGACCTTAATGGATTACGCCATCCCCAAAGCGCACAAACTGGTTTTTTTTGAACTCGATCGTACCGTCACCCCCTGCCCGCATAATCCGCTGGGGGTCAAAGGTGTCGGCGAGGCCGGGACGATTGCTTCTCCCGCCGCTGTAGTGAATGCCGTGATAGACGCACTTAAGCCTTACGGAATTAAACACTTAGACATGCCGCTGACACCTGAAAAGGTTTGGCGAGCTATAAATTCAAACGGAAACGGGAGGTCCTAATAGATGTATCCAGCAAAATTTGACTACTATCGCGCCGGCAGTGTGCAGGAAGCCGTTAGCCTGCTGCAACAACATGAAGACGCGAAAGTGCTGGCGGGTGGACATAGCTTAATTCCGGCAATGAAGCTGCGCCTGGCTCAGCCCACAGCACTGGTTGATATTGGCCGGATTGCCGAATTGAAGAGCATCTCGCAAGAGAGTAGCAAGATCAAAATTGGCGCGCTTTCAACCCACACCAGCCTGGCTGCCTCGGAGGTACTGAAGCAACATTGTGCCGTTTTAGCCGAAGCAGCCGGCCATGTGGGTGATCAGCAGGTTCGTAATAAAGGGACCATTGGCGGGAATTTAGCCCACGCCGATCCAGCTTCGGACTTGCCCGGAGCAGTATTGGCTTTGGATGGGGTGATCCATGTCTCCGGCCCCAATGGCGACCGCCAGATCAAAGCCAGTGACTTTTTTGTGGATTTGTTGACCACGGCTCTGCAACCGGACGAGCTTTTGACGGCGGTGGAGGTTGAGGCTGTCGGTTCTAACAGTGGTTCGGCTTATTTGAAGTTTGAACACCCTGCTTCCGGTTACGCCATCTGTGGCGCGGCGGCTGTGGTCAGGTTGAACAGCGATGGAACCTGCGCCAGCGCCAGCCTCTGCTTCAACGGGGTAACGGCCACGCCTCTCCACGCCAGCGCTGTGACAGAGGCCCTGGCTGGCAAGGCGCTTGATGATGCCACTATTGATCAGGCCCTGGGGGCGAATTTGTCCATTGACGAGCCTATGGGCGATATCCAGGCCTCGGGCGAGTACCGGGTCTCCCTGGCCAAGGTGTATGGCAAGCGGGCCTTGAAATTGGCCCGTGATCGCGCCAAAAGTTAACGTACCCTCTGATTAAAACATATTGGGCTGGCGGTATCCTATCCGCCAGCCCTTTTTTGATTTTTGTATAGGAACGTTCCGTAAAAGTGAGGTAGACCGGGTTTTCGATTGCTAGCCGAGATTGATTAAAAAATTCACCTTCTTCTACCCGCTTTTTTGTCCTCAGTTGATGCACCTCCGGTAAAGCCAAAAACGAAGCCCGCAATTCCTCTGAACCGGTACGGTCGGCGATACGGATGACGATTTCCCAGGCTTGCTGGCGAAGTTGTTCCTCCAGGAAGAGATCAAGCCAGTAAATCATCCAGAAGTGACGTCTGCACCACGTCCCAGCCGGTGTAAGGGCTGGGCTGCAAACGGAAATATGACTCAACCTGCCCCTTAATCTTTTGGTCGTCATCATTCCAGATAATGATGGCCGAGACCCTGGCCTCATCTTCCGCCACCTGGGTCGTGATGGGCTTCACCTCAAGGCGATTGGTTGGCGGCAGGCGCTCCCAAACGGCCTCGATCATCTGCTGGAATTGTTCGGCTGTGATTGGCTCGCCTTGCGTGTTGAACAGCGGCTGTTTTTCCAGGCCGGGCAGGAAATACTCCCTTTCGTGGGTAAACAGATCGAGGACAAAATTCTCGACCCACATTTGTACGTCATATTCAGGGGTACTATAGGTGAAATGGGTCGTCATCCCTGCGACGCGAATATCGTCCATCTCTTCGTCGAGTAGTTGCTCTGTTAAATAGCGGTACGCTTCTAACTCATCTACGTCGCCGAGAAAATCGACGGCAATGCCGTGCGCTGCCAGTAATTCGAGCAAGGTTGTCACCGCTTCGCCAACTGCGTACAGGGGTAGGTCACTCAGGGGTCGGATGGGTGGATCGCCGATCCGCTCACGGACAGTGATGAGTTCTGCCTGCTCAAATTGCTCTTCAAATTCGAGGACGTGATCAAGCCATTCACTTTCTGCTTCAGGCGAGAGCCCGGAGTCCCGGGCCTCAAACTCCATGCCGTACTTGTTTCGCAACTTGTCCCTTTTTGACTGGCTAAGCGCTTCCTGGATGCGGCGTCGCATCTCGTCTAGCCATTCGTTGCTTGGGCTACGCTTCATCTTTATTATGCCCCCTTTTAATCACACTTGTCTGTCTCATCGGGCACGATCGTAATTGGCTATAGCCTGATGGCCCAGTTTTTTTCAAGTCTCGTACGGCGTATTATAAGCTACCCCGTTCAACAGAGCGAATTTCCAGCTAGTGCAGCAAGGTGGGCGATTTATCATTACCACCGGTTGGTGATTTTTCCAAATCAAATCTGTTTCAAATTAAGATTGGTTGTAAATTAACAAAACACCTCAAATGATGACAGCCTGCGGTCTTCTACGGGGACTGGACACAACTTCGCGGTCAGGATAACCTGGTCGAAAGGGCATCAAGGGATTTTTTTCCAAAAAAGTTAAGCAAAAAAGTCTTAAAACTCCAAAAATCAGCCCAAAAGTAGCCCTTATTTCCTACCTTAGGCTATTTTTTTTGCCCTTACTATCCTTTAAGCTGATAATATATAATCCTACAGTTTGTTTATGGTTGGCGTGTTTGTAGATTCGGATATAGGGGAGTAGAAAAGGATGCTGAAGGGGAAGGCGGTTCACCTGCTTTATATAACGAACGATGTCAAGGCGGCCTCCAGCTTGCGACAAGGGCTGCAGCAGGCCGGCTATCTTGTTGAGGTAGTTGCTGTTGACGAAGCGGGCCAGAACCTGGCGGTCCTTCAGCCAGAGGTCTACGATGTAATAATGGCCGATTATCAAATGGGCTCGAATGATGCTCGGGTTTCAATCATCCATGACCTAATAGTTGCACCATCATCTCCCCCTCTGATCGTCTTGGTTGAGCCTGGCCATGAACAAGGGGCGTTAGAGGCGGTCGCCAGCGGCGCTCGTGATTATGTTATGAAAGATGAGGCAGACAACTACCTTCAGCTTGTGCCACTTGTGATCGAACAAGTTTTTCAGCAAGAGCAACTGAGAACGGAGAAGCAACACGCTTTAGAGACATTAGAGCAACATAAGCGAGGTTTAAGGTTGCTAACCTGGGTGGCTGAGGAACTGACAGTGATGTTCGATTCTCAGCAGGTGATTGAGCGCCTTTTGCAGGGGGTGACCGAGACAATAGGGGCAGTAGGCGCGTCGGTTTGGTTGCTGGAGTCAGGGTCAGAGGAGGTTCTAGTTTGTCAGGCCGTTTTCCATCATGGGTTTAAGCAAAAGTTAGTTAATCTAAAAGTCGCCTCTGGACAGGGGGTGGTCGGCTGGGTGGCGCAAAATAAACAAAGTGCTATCGTGCCTTCGGCCGCCGATGATCCTCGCTTTTCGCCTGAGATTGACAGCCAAATTGGCTTCAAGACTAAGGGTATTTTAGCGGTCCCCCTGTGTGTGCGCGATGAGGTCATTGGTGTTTTAGAAGTAGTTAATAAAAAAGAGGGGGATTTTGAGGCTCAGGACTGTGCCCTCATTGAAACCCTGGCCGCCTCAGCCGCGATCGCCATTGATAACGCTCGTCTGATCGAAGCCCTACGTTCTAAGACCAGCGAGCTAGAGCGCCAGAATGAAGCTCTGGACGCCTTTGCTCGTACCGTGGCCCATGACTTGAAAAACCCATTGACGTTAATTGACGGAACCGCCCAGGTTTTAGAAACTGAACATAAGGATTTGCCCGACGAGACCTTAGAGCATCATCTGGGCGCTATTGTGCGTAATAGCCGCAGAGCCCATCGTTTGATTGAGGAATTGCTCCTTTTGGCGGAATTATCCGACGCGGAAGTATGCGTTGAGCTATTGGATATGCACGCCATTTTGAGCGAAGTCCAGAAGCGCCTGGCGCATATGATCCAGGCGCACCGGGCCGAAATCAACATCCCTGAAGACTGGCCGGTTGCGCTGGGATATGCGCCCTGGATCGAGCAAGTGTGGGTAAACTATATCAGCAACGCCCTCAAGTATGGGGGGACACCGCCCCAGGTTGAATTAGGTGCTACTCCACAGGAAGATGGTATGATCCGCTTTTGGGTTCGCGATAATGGACCGGGCCTTACCCCGGAGGAGCAGAGCCAGGTGTTTGAGCCGTTCACCCGTCTGAACCGGACTCGCGCCACAGGACACGGGTTAGGTCTTTCAATTGTGCAACGCATTATGGAAAAATTAGGTGGGCAGGTGGGGGTCGAAAGCGAGGGTAACGCCGGCCAGGGGAGTGTTTTTAGTTTCATTTTGCCCGGGGCATGAATTTTCTTATGGGAGGGATTTTACTATGGCTATGTATCGCCAGGCAGCCAGACAAGAGTGGGATCAGGCGCGTCGTAAGGCGTTTTGGGCTGACGTTCGGGCCAAGCTCAAAGGTGCACCCGATCAACTCCTCAGTTTCCAGGTGCTCTCACAACGGGTTCAACTGGGTAACCCGTTTTACCGGGGGGCCCAGAACGTTTCTTTGGCAAAAATTGTAGGAAGCGTGGGTCGCTACCAGGATTTTACCCAGACCTTTTTGCCCACAACCCCGGCGATGCAAGAACGTTGGCAGAATATTGCCGCCCTCTATCTGAATTCGTCGAGTGGGGGTGTACCGCCCATTGAAGTCTATAAAGTGGGCGAGGTTTATTTTGTCAAGGACGGCAATCACCGGGTGTCCGTGGCCAAACAATTGGGATTTGCCGATATTGAGGCTTATGTCTGGGAATATCCAGAGCAATCGGTGAGGTTGGTCCCCGGCGTAGATATTGACGCCGCTCTCCTCGAAGTCGAACGACAGACCTTTCTGGAGCAAACCCAGCTCGATGTTTTGCGTCCTGGGCATGATATTCGTCTAACTGTGCCCGGTGGCTATAATCATATTTTGGGACAGATCGTCTACTATCAATATGCGCTAGGCCAAATTGATGATGCGGAGATTCCTTACGCAGAGGCCGTCACCGCCTGGTATGACATGCGCTACGAGGTTGTTATCCAGGTCATTGAAGCAGCCGGGGTGATTGATCTTTTCCCTGACCGGACTCCGGCCGACTTTTATATGTGGCTTATCCGGCATCACCGGGAGTTAGAAGCGCGCTATGGTGAGGGGATTTTATTGGAGGAGGCGGCCAGAAATTTGGAAAAGGAACATGGCCCGAATTTGCCATGGCGTATTTGGGGCAGGCTGCGGGGCTGGATCAGGCGGATAACAAAAAGATAGCACGGGCCTTGAAGACCCGTGCTGGGAGAGCGAAGCGGCTCAATGAACAAATCCGGCCGAATTTGCCCGGGCTGAATTGATAAATCAAGCTAAGCCGAGAAGGGGATGTTTAATGGCGTCACTTATTGGCGGTTTCGTCGTTCGATTTTTCCCCTAAAAGCAGCACTCACCATAATCAGAATCAAGGTTGCACTTATAATAGAAAGAATCGTTTGTATCCCCGGGGTACTTTGCCAACCCGTCGTCGGCAGGTCAGGGGGGACCTCTGGACAAATAAGCGGACAGTCAACGATTTGAGTGCCGCTATTGGTATAAACCGTACCTAATAAGGCGGGCAAAGAGGCTGGGAAAATCGGCTCAACTCTCTGGCCCGTTGCCGGGTCGATTGGCGTCCCAAACACTTCCGGGTAACTGACCAACCAGACTTTCCACTCCCCCTCATAGGGTACGCGAATTTCCGCGTTGCCGAGATTAGATAACGTTGCTTCGGCAATCCAACCGGAGCCTTCGTGGATAAGTTGGACGTTGGCGCGGATTTCTACCACCTGGTCGTAGTAACAACTAAGGTCACAGGTAGGCAACTGCACCCCAATGAAGAAATCGTCGTCATCCTCGTCCGGCGGTTTGGGAGTTGGTGTAGGTTCGCCCGGCGGGGAGGTAGGGGTGGGGGTGAGACCATATTGGGGATGGGCTTGTAGATTGGCCGGCGAAAACAGGCCGAGGGCCAGCAACAATAACCCAGCACCTAAGATGAACAGCACCCTAAAGCGAGCTTGAATAGTCAGCATGTTGTATTCTCCTTATCTCAACCTGTCGTGAAGTCCCAGCTAGGGGATAAAAAGGTGCAGGTTGCAAATTTGTTTGGTTTATATAACTTTAATCTAATCTATTAAGGTTTGGACATAGGTCTATGGTACTATTTGCACTCCACGCCAAATTTGGCATCTTTTCAGGAGGAAGAGATATGCCCGGTAGTATCTAACACTCCGCCGAAAGTGTCAAATTCCCTATTCGTCATACACCCAAAGCAAAAACGGCCCTAATTTGGGGCCGTTTTTGCTTTACGCAAATAAATTGGGGACGAACGTTGAGACGTGTTAGGTAATCACGGCTGGCACATTGGCCTGCCGCACTAGATCGTTGAAGGCGGCTACGTCGGTTTCGACAACCGTTTTTAATTGAGCCAATTGCGTATCAATCAATCCCGACAGATGTTCAAAAACCTCGTAGGCTTGTTTAGGGGGGGCGGCATCGGCGGCGGCGACAACACTGATCAGGCCGATGAGCTTAGTATTCAGCCGGCTGGGCAGCCGTAACCGGTCGAAGGCTGAAGTGGCCTGGGTTTGGACCAGCTCCGTCTCAATAGCGACCAGTTTTTCCTGCAATGCCTCAGCCGCCTCGGTGATAGGTTCGAGGTCAATCTGACCCTCCAGGCCGTTGGTTTCCCGCAGATAGCGGGTTAAGTCGGCCACCTGCCTTTTGATGCGGCGGATCTGGTTGATGCCGGCGTGCGTTTCTGATACCTTGTCGCGAATCTTAAACCAGAGCTCGAACTGAGCCTGCATATCGGCCTGGCTGGCCTGAACACGAGGATCGAGACGGATTTCAAAGGTCTGGCTGCTGACATGATTACCGGCCTGGAGTTGAGCCTGGTAAGTCCCCGGTGGGGCGGTGGGGCCAGTTTTGCTCTTTTCGGTGGTGACGTCTCCGGTAGCTTTGAGGGCGTCCGGGTAGCGCATATCCCAAACAAAGCGGTTAAGGCCCTCTTTAGCCGGAAGGCTGGGATCATCGGCTGACTTATCCTGATCGGTCTGGCTGGAGAAGGTTTTGATGACCTCGCCTTGATGGTCCATGATGGTTAGAGTCACCGCCTCGGCCGGAGCTTCTTTTAGGTGGTAAGTGATGAGCACCCCATAAGGCGGATTCTCCCCTCCATCTAAAATCTTCCACTCCGTCTGCCCTTCAGGCGATTTTTCTTGGTAATAGGTCACGTCGTTGCCGAGGGCCATCATATAATTTTTGCCCGGCCCACTGAAGAGTCCCAGGCTCCAGGGTCGCCATTGGCGGTGGGTGGGGCGTGGTTTGAAGAGATGGGCCGGGGCTTGTCGGACTTCATCGTTCAGTTGGTGCAAGGGGGTCAAG
>JABAHQ010022133.1_pt1 | contig 16124 bp, 19 predicted proteins | sample 7062091 | NCBI WGS metagenome assembly JABAHQ01 (sample SAMN14534359, study PRJNA622989) | marine sediment metagenome | biome: marine biome [ENVO:00000428]; feature: marine pelagic biome [ENVO:01000023]; material: deep marine sediment [ENVO:00002113] | place: India: Gulf of Kutch | collected...
GTCTGCCGCAGGGACGCGGCAGTCGAGCGTACAGGGATGTATTCACCGCGTGTCCGAGCAAGACTACGCCCAACGCCCCAATTACTTGGCACGTCTTGAGCAGTGTCGATCGCTGCCCCTGGAAGTCGAATCCGCGGTGCGTTACTTTGCCAGGTACTCGCGCTTCCCGCCCGGTGTGGCCTTGAACGAGCGTTTTCTGGCGTGCGGATCAAATCGTTTTTCAGGGGCGCGGCGCGGGAAGAAGAGCCGGGGATGCCTTGGCCGGTGAGGTGAGAAACCGTGCGCGGGAAAGGGGTAGACATAGACGGGCGGATCGCGCCTCGGCTCCGGGGGCGCGTAGGCGCGCTCCAGCTCATCGGCGTACAACACCTCGTTCCGCAACCGCCGGCGAAGCAGTCTTTTCTCCAGCCGGTGGCGCTCCAGGGCGATGCGCTCCTCGTGCATGCGCCGCGCCTGATTGATCACTGAAAAGTAGTCCTCGGGCCCCTGGCCGGAAAAGGAAACGAGCGGGTCCAGATTGAGCGTCTCGACACCCGATGCGCATCCTGCCGGGGGATGCTCGCTGTAATGCGTGACCCCTTGATCATCAATACACTTGAATACCTGCGCACTGGCATCGCAGGCAATCAGGAACGTAGCCGCTGCAAGAAATTCAATGATTCTCATGACGGGCTCCGGCCCGCATCGCCGCGGGCAGGCTACGAACCGTGCTCGGCTCTGTAGCTCTGAATAAACCTCTCCACGAGCTCGCCGGTCACGGCCCCGAGCTGGCGGGCCACCAGCTCTCCCTCCGGGTTGTACAACAAAGTCATAGGGGTGCCCAACAGGGGGCCCGCGCCGAGTCGCGGTACGACGCTGCCGCTGCCCAGCAGAATCGGAAAGCTGATGAAATACTCGTCGACGAATGCACGCACCTCGTCGGGCTTCGCCGGACCAAAACTTGGGTAGTCCAACGCCATGCCGACCACGATGGCATCCTTGTCGTGGTGTTCTTCGTGAAACAGCTGAAGCTCGGGCATTTCTTCCACGCAAGGCGGGCACTTCGGGCCCCAGACGTTCAGCACCACCCACTTGCCCTGACCGATGTATTCGCTCAGGTGGTGCTGCTCTCCGTCGAGACCTTTCAGGCTGAGACCTGGAGCCGCCGCGGGTAGTGCCGGGAAAGACAGCAACAGGACTACCAGGACCAACCCATCGCGGCAAAATGCTCGTCCAGCGGATATCATATCGCGTGCCTCTGCGCGACTGCGCCTGTAACGTACTCTGACCCGATTCCGGCGACGAGGTTCAGCATCTCCGGCGGACCTCCGGCTCAGTCTCCGTTCAGCATGCCCCCGAGACGGCCGAGCACCGATCCTTCACCGCGTCCGCCGCTGCCTGTCTGCGGGGCCGCCTCGTGGATGCGACCGGCCAGCCGACTGAACGGCAGGGACTGGAGCCAGACGGTGCCCGGTCCGCGCAATCGGGCGAAGAAAAACCCTTCCCCGCCGAAGATGGCGCTCTTGATATTGCCCACGAACTCGACGTCGTAGTCGACGCTCGTATCCAGGGCCACGATGCAGCCCGTGTCCACTTTCAGCGTCTCGCCCGGGTGCAGCTCACGGCTGACGATGGACCCGCCGGCGTGCACGAACGCCAGCCCGTCGCCTTCGAGACGCTGCATGATAAAGCCCTCTCCTCCGAACAGGCCCACGCCGATGCGCTTCTGGAAGGCAATACTGATGGCAACGCCCTTGGCCGCGCAGAGGAAGGCGTCCTTCTGACAGATCATGGCCCCGCCGAGCTCTGCAAGATTCAGCGGAATGATCTTGCCTGGATAGGGAGCCGCAAAGGCCACGTGCTGCTTCCCGGCACCGCGGTTGGTAAACACCGTCATGAACAGGCTCTCGCCGGTGAGCACCCGCTTGCCCGCTCCGACGAGCTTGTCGAAAAGCCCGTTGTGCTCATTGCCGTCGCCGAAGACCGCGTCCATCTCCACCGGGGCGCTCATGTACATCATGGCGCCCGCCTCGGCAACGACCGCTTCGCCCGGGTCCAGCTCGATGTCTATATACTGCATTTCCGCACCGCGAATGCTGAAATCGATCTCGTGGGCAAGCCGGTCGCGGTGGCAAGTGGCCCTGGGCATGACCGGGGGCATCCGGGTTCCGCTTCCCTGCGGCGCCAGCTCCGGCACCCATCCGATGGGACTCCACTGGGTCATTCCGGGCCCATAGACCAGTGTATCCGCGGTGAATCTGCCGCTTGCGAGCCCCTCCCGGATCTGTGCTGCACTCAATGGTCCCGCGGGCCGGTTGTTTTCCTCCAGGTACCAGGCCGCCGCCGAATCGGGGTCTTCCATCACATACTCCTCGTTAGGGCCTTTGTGTCAGGGGTGGGAATGGGGGAGCCACCTCTTGAGCCTAGTCGGCGCCGGCAGGGGCCGCAACGTTGCCGATCCACCCGGGAAATCTTTAGCTTCAGCGACGATTGGACTTTGTGCTATAAGATGATGACACCGACAACACTCGGAGGACGGAGCAATGAACATTCGCACCGCAGTCCTCAGTCTTGCCGCCGTCTGTGCATTCGGTTTGCAGCCCGCGGCCGCGGAAGAACAACCCCTTTCGGTGAACATCAAGCGGCTTTCCCTGGATACCGCGCTCAAGCTCGCAGAAGCGGCCCTTGAGCAGTGTCGCAAGGAAGGCGTACAGGTCGCTGTAACCGTGGTGGACCGGGGGGGACATCCCCAGGTGGTGTTGCGCGACGTGCTGGCTATGGACGTGACGCTCGATATCAGCCAGAGGAAAGCCTACACCGCCATGAGCATGAACATGCCAACCTCCGAGCTGGAAGACCGCTTGAACGCCGGCAACGCGCTGGGGGTGTACGACCGTCTGTTCCTGCTGGCCGGCGGCCTGCCGATCACCGCGGGAGGCACGATCTACGGTGGCGTGGGAGTGAGCGGTTCACCCTCCGCCAAGACCGACGCAAAGTGCGCCCGGGCGGGGCTGGATGCGATCAGTGCAGACCTGGAGATGCAGGGGCTCTGAATCGCTGTTCCTGAACCTATGTCGCCCCGAGATGCGGGGCGCGTGCAACTCGCCATGGTCCGAGTGGTCTAACTCAGCGGACTGGACGACGAACGCACGGCCCGGCATCGCGATGAACATACTCTCACGCAGACGCGCTCGACCATTCCTCCTGTGCGCGGTGCTCTTGGGCGTGAGCGGGTGCCAGTACGTTCCCGAGCGCAGCGAAGACAGCCCGTTCTATCCACCGCCGGCGGGCTCCAGGCTCGTGCTTCACGAAGACCTGAAGATCTCTGCGCACAAGGGTGGCGTATTCATTCAAGGCGGCGAGATCCAGTCGTCGTATTGGGCGATCCAGCAGTACTACCCCTACTGTGAGTTCGAAGTTCGCAAAGTGAAGGCGGAGCCGCAGACGGTGCACGCGGACACGTTCGTCATTACGAAGACTGTCCAGGAGGCAGACAATCCGGCGGCCGGGCTCCCGGGCACACATCCGATGTTTGCCAGCGCGCACGGAATGGTCGCCATGGTAGACAACGGAATCGGCCCGGAGGGCTACTCTACGGTCATGTACCTCGAATCTCCACGTCAGCCGAATGTCCTGCGCATAACCTGCAGCCATTGGCAGGATCCGCCGCTCGCCGAGCATTTGACTATTGCGGAGATCCGCGGTGCGTTGGGCGAGATATTCGAACTGCAGCTCGCCGAATGAGCGGGCATGACGGTGTTCCGCTCATCGGGTCGATCGCTGGGTGCGGTGCGGTGACAACACGGTGAGGGGTTGATTCGATGACTCGCAGCCTCCGCCCTCTCCCCCGAAGGGCGAGAGGGCGCAGCATTGAGATCCTTCTAAGCCTTGACGACGTTCCTCGCTTGCAGCCCCTTCGGACCACGCTCGGTCTCGTAGGATACCGTCTGGCCCTCCGACAGCGTCTTGAAGCCTGATCCCTCGATCGCAGAGTAATGCACGAACACGTCGGCACCTCCGTCAGTGGGGGCAATAAAGCCATAGCCCTTGGTTTCGTTGAACCATTTCACTGTTCCTGTTGCCATAAAACACCTCAACAAACGATCAATATCATTCAGTGATGCATGCAGTTCTTGAATGCGCCTGCGCAGGAGGACACCACAGGGGGCTGCCACATTGCCACTGTTCAGGAACCGCCGCAGCCGCAGTATTCCACAAGGAAAAGCCCCTGTCACCCGCCACCAGGCGCCCCCGGTCCGCGTCGGTCACGCCCGACTGTAACCGAATCCGGAACAGCTATTCAGATGCCTGCGCGGTCTGAAACTATTCCGACGCCGTGTGCTTGTTGCCGGGTCGAGCAGTGAAAAGTGCCGGCCGGAAGGAGTTCTTCCCGGCCACCGGAGACGGGCGTTCAACGGCGTCGCAGCGGGGTTTGTGTCGGTTTTGTGCAGGACTCAACAAAATCGGTGTGGCACAGCCGGCAGAATCGCCTATATGTTTATGGCATAAGGCTTTTGTCCCGGGCTCCGTGGTCCGGGTGAGAAATGCAGGCCAGAGACATGGCAATGACTCAGTCCAGGCACTCTGATGATCGGCCCTTAACGCTGCAGGACCTGTCGGAAATCCTGCTGTTTCGAGGCGAACAGCCCGAAGCGCTGGAATGGCTTCTGGACCACGCTACGGTCCAGACGCTGCCCGCCGGCGAGCTTCTGCTCAGTCCCGAGCGTCCCAACCACACGCTGTACCTGGTCCTCGAGGGACGTGTCCAGGTACGCCTGGACTGGCAGGGGCACGAGGCGTTCGCTTACCTGGAAGCGGGACACTGCGTGGGAGAAATGTCGATCATCGAGCGTACGCAGCCCTCGGCTATCGTAGTCACGGATACAAGCTGCCGATTGCTGCTGCTGGATGGCGCAATCCTGTGGAGCCTCGTCGATCGGTCCCATGCCGTTGCGCGAAACCTGCTCTACATATTGTCCTCGCGCGTACGCAAGGACAATCTGCGTATCATGGAAAGCATTCAGCAGCATCGGATTTCCGAGCGTAACTCCAAGGTGGACGCGCTCACGGGGTTGCACAACCGCAGATGGCTCGATGAAACCCTCGAGCCGTTGCTGCGACGCAGCGCCATGAACAATCAGCCCATGAGCCTGCTGATGCTGGACCTGGACCACTTCAAACGATTCAACGATACCTACGGACACCTTGCCGGCGACCGTGCGTTAAAGACCATCGCTGATGCCATACTCGAGCAGATCCGTCCCACCGATGCGGCCGCACGCTACGGAGGGGAAGAGTTCGTCGTAATTCTCCCGAACACGGCAGCGGGTGACGCTCGCGCCATCGCCGAGCGCCTGCGCACGGCGGTGCACAACCAGCCCATCGCGCACACTGGCGAGCAGCCTTTGCCCAACGTCACCGTCTCCATAGGGCTGGCCACGAGCAACCTTGATCTCAATCATCATACCCTCCTTGCCACGGCGGACGAGGCCCTCTATCGCGCCAAGCAGGCCGGACGCGACCGCGTATCCGTTTGAAGCCGGCACTGACCCCGTTCACCATCCTTGCACATCGCGCGCTGGGTTCGCAGCTGGGAGATCCACCCAATCTTTTCGTAGTGGTTTTTTGATACACTGAACGGGCCAGATAGCTGTTCCGAACTCCGCTGAGGGCCTGTCCCGGTGACGGAGGCGGCAGCGAGCACGAATCCACAATCAGTTTGCAGTCGTAAGGAGGGAATCGCCATGCCGGACCACGTCTACAAGATGGTTGAAATCGTCGGTTCGTCCACCAAAGGTACAGACGATGCAATTCAGAACGCCATCGAGAGGGCTTCAGAGACACTGCGGAACCTGGACTGGTTCGAGGTCATGGAGTCGCGCGGCCACCTGCAGGATGGAAAGGTCGCCCACTATCAGGTGAAGCTCAAGATCGGATTCAGGCTGGACTAGCGCGAACGCAATGGCCCATGGTGAGATTGTATTCGGCGGCCAATTTGCCCGACGCACAGATCCTACTGGACTTGCTGAAGGCAAAGGGTATCCCGGCCCGTATATTCAATGAGAATGCCCAGGGCGGGCTTGGCGAAATCCCGTTTACCCACACCTATCCTGAGATCTGGCTGGTGGACGACCGCGACGTTGTCCGTGCACAAGAGGTTGTCACCGAATTTGAACGCAGCGCGGAGGCCGAGGGGACCCGCAGGTGTCCGGGTTGCGGCGAGGAAAACCCCAAGAACTTCCAAATCTGCTGGCACTGCAACCGTTCACTGTGAGCGCACCGAACCCAACGGACGATCCGACCCATACGGTTTGAGCGCATCGCCACAGCGCCGGTTCGCAACGGGCGGATCGTGCCATGGAGCATTTGATCAGCTGGTTTGTTGTACTGTTTATCGTCGTGGACCCCATCGGCGTCTCGCCGATGTTCGTTGCACTCACCCGCGATACGGAGCCGGCCTCTCGAAGGGCCATGGCGCTGCGGGCCACCGCGCTGGCGGCTGCAATCTTGCTGGTGTTCTACCTGGTCGGCGACATTCTGATGGGCTGGCTGGGAGTCGGCATCGCCGCGTTCCGCATTGCGGGCGGTGTCCTGTTGTTCTTGCTCGCCATTGACATGGTCTTCGCACGTCAGTCCGGCCTTCGATCCACAACGTACCGCGAGGAGCAGGAGGCGCAATCCAAGCAGGACGTGTCGGTGTTTCCGTTGGCCTTTCCCCTGATTGCCGGCCCCGGCGCCCTTACCACGGTCCTTTTGATGACCTCCACCCCCAAAGAGCCGCTGCTGTACGTCGGCATGCTGCTGGTCGTGCTTACCGTGCTCGGGCTGACCTTGCTGTCCCTCCTGGCGGCAAACACTATTACGCACCTGCTCGGCGAGACCGGCGCCAACGTAATCAGCCGGCTGCTGGGCCTGATACTCGCCGCCCTGGCGGCACAGTACGTGATCGACGGCGTGAAGGGGGCATTCGCGCTCTAAAAAGCTGTTCCGTATTCCGCTATGGTCGGGCGTAGCAGCCCCCCAAGCCCACGGATCGGCAGAAGTGACCTGGAACTCGGAGCACTTATTTGGCCCGCAATCCTGTATTTCGTGATCCCGCTCGTATAACCTGACCGTAGATGGGTACACTCTGGCAAGTGGATTCCGGGAGGAACCGGCAATGAACGATGAGACCAAATCCGAGCAGCAAACCGAGGCACAAAAAGAAGAGCTGGCCGTCTACGAAAAGCTTCGCCAGCGCATGAGAACCCTGCTCACCGAAGCGCGCGAGACGATCACCGCCGATACGGTATCCCATGCGTTGGACCGGGCCACGAAAGAAATGAAGGAGCTGGGAGAGAACTCCTCGGCCACCATCAGCCGGGTGAGGGATACCTTCAAAAAGGACATCAACAGCACGGTTCAGGCCGTACGCCCGCGGCTGGACAAGGCCACCGAGGACGCCGAACGCGCGTTCCATGCCTGGCGGGAGCGAGGCGGGGCGCTCTGGCACGAGCTGGGCGAGCACAGCGCCCAGGTCTACGAGGTTTCCCGGGACAAGGGTGGCGCCTTCGTGGCGGTGCTCGCCAGGGCTTTTGGGGAATGGAGTCAAAACGTGGGAAGCAAGCTGGACCAGCGCCTGGTCTATCACACGGGCGAGGCCACACACGGGGGCTCTTTCGTTTGTATGTCCTGCGAAGCGGCCATCAAGATGCGAAAACCAGGGCATCTACCGCCCTGCCCGAAATGCCACAAGACGGAGTTCCGCCGGGCCTAGCCTGCACTTCTCACCGGGCGGCGCCGGAATGCATCAGCGGTTGGAATTGGGAAGGCATACAGTGATTGTCAGAAGACACAGTGTCATTTTGCGATGCCTGTCGCGGTTCTGATCACCCGGGCCTGCCGTCGACGCGCGGCCGGACGACAATGGGCACATACACCCAGACAAAGATCGCAAACGCAGCGCTCCAGAGCATCCCGGATATGGCGACGGGGTAGCGATAGTCCACGGCCATGAGGGCAGGCACCAAAACGCGCACGGCGGCTGCGGCATTGACCAGCACGAAGGCCCCTGCAACCGCTAGCGGCGGCTCAAGTGCGCGACCCGTGTGCCCCAAGGCCACCCGGGCCATCATGCCCAGCGTAAGCGTGCCGATGGCGCCGGCGGTCAGGGCATGGAGGGCCAGCGCGGGCGACATCAGGCCCGTCGCCGCCAGGGCCTGAAAAGCCAGTCCCAGGACGATCCACCCATAGCCCAGATGCAGCACCCACAGCAGGGGGACGCGCCATGTGGCCGGCCTGTGCCAGCCGGCGAGCCGCAGCGCGTGCGCCACCGCCGCCACGGCGGCAAACGCGCCCGTCAGCGGGGACGCTGGGGCCATGGCGACGCCCATGGCCCAGGCGAGGGTACCCGCGATGGCAGTGACTTCCACAGGGACCCATTTGTGCGTACGCACGCCGGGCAGACCGCGTTCCGTGAAGAAGGGGATGACCCGCCCGCCAACAATCACCATGAGCAAGATCACCAGGGCAAGGCCCAGCCACAGACCCTGGCGCCCCACGCCCGCCGCGAGGCCGAGCGCCTCGAGGTGAACCAGCAGGTTCCCGAAGGCCATCAGTGCCAGCAAGGGCAGAAAGATGAGATTGTGCCGTTGCCCCCCCCGCAGCAGCGGCACCGCCAGCACAAGGGCCAAGGCGGGCAGGAACGCCACGTCCATCACGGCAACCGACCACCCCGGGACCATGGATTCCAGGAAGGGCAACAGCCGACCCGCGAGCCACAGCAGCGCCAGTGCCGCCAAACCCGCTCCCTGCAGCGTATCGATACCGGTCCAGTTGCGCACCGCGGTCAGCAGAAATCCAGCAATGACCGCCGTGGTGAAACCGAAGACCATCTCGTGGCTGTGCCAGGCGACCGGGTCGTAATAGGTGCTCGCCGCCGTGTCGGCGAGATAGATATACAACCAGGCTGCCATCAACAGAACCGCACCGAGCCCGGCCAGCAGAAAGAAGACCCGAAACCCCAGGGCAAACAATGCGAATCCCTGGCGGCTTCCCGGCTCCTGCGGACCCTGGATGGAGATCATGGAGAACACTGCCTCCCGGCGCCGGGTTGTCGCGCCACAGCGCAGCGGTCCCCGGCAAAGGGGCGCGGCCCGGTTGATCCCTGCGCGCCGCCACGCGACCATTGCCGTCGCCGGCAGGACGAGCGCCGTTTGCGCACCGGGCGCGCTGCGCCGCCCGGGAGCCGGTATGCTGGGTCATCTCGAGGTCCGTTACACATGGCTAAAATGTTCTCCCGTCTGGACGATACCCTGCAGGCATTCATCGACAGGCAGAAAATCTTCTTTACCGCCACCGCACCGGCGAACGGTCGAATCAATCTATCACCCAAAGGTATGGATACCTTCCGCGTTCTGGACGAGCGTACCGTCGCCTATCTGGACCTTACCGGCAGCGGCAATGAAACCGCCGCGCATCTCGAAGATGACGGGCGCATCACGATCATGTTTTGCAGCTTCGACGAAACGCCGCTCATTCTCCGCCTGTACGGGCGTGGACGTGTGATACGCCCAGGGGACCACGAGTGGAAAACCCTGTGCTCGAGGTTTCCGCGCTTGCCGGGAGCGCGGCAGATTATTGTGCTCTTCATGGATTCCGGTCAGACGTCCTGCGGATTCGGCGTCCCATTGTGCGATTCCATGCAACCGCGCGACACCCTGCGGGAATGGGCACTGAAGAAGGGCGAGGACGGGCTGCGAGCCTACTGGCGCGACCGCAATCAGAGCAGCATCGACGGCCTGCCCACCAAGTTGCTGGAGGGCTAAATAGAAGTTTTGAACACCGGCTCACTTTCACTTCGCCAGGCGCCGGGGGCACCTCGCACGGGGACTGGTGTTCGAATGACTTATTTAGCCCGCCGGAAAGCGGAATTTGCTTGATCCAGATCAAGTGCCCCCATCAACCCGTGTGCTAGCTTTATTCTGCCATCGCGAGATGGCGCGCGGCTGGCGGGGTGGACTCCTGGAGTGCCTGTGTCACCAGAGACCAACCTGTGCGTGCAGTTAAGTCCCTATGAAGCCCCAGCCTGGGCTTCCCTCCAGAAACCTGCCAGCCGCGTCACTTTTTCTGGAGACTCCCCATCCGCGCCCGCCATTCGTCGATGTCTTCCTGCGTATCGATATCGAAGACGATGCCCGGATCGCCGCATGCGAGCTCCCGCACCCGCTCACGGTGACGGTCCAGTAGCCCGCGTGCGCCTCGGTCCCCCGTCAGGGCCGTGAGCGTTTCGCCGTAGGCACTGCCGAAGGCCACCGGGTGACCCCGTCGCCCGTCGTAGACCGGCACGACGATCGCCTCCGGCTGGTCCAGCGCCGCCGCGATCCGGCGCACCGTGGCCACTTCGATGCACGGCATATCCGCCAGTGCGATCAACCACCCCGAGGCCTTGCGACAGGCGTCTACGCCCCGCGCCAGGCTGTGGCCCATGCCCAGGACAGCCTCCCGGCATTCCACGATCCTCACACCGGGCTCTCTGCGGAACAGGGCTTGTAGCGCCGCCTGCTGCGGCCGCAGCACAACACTAACCGAGCCCAGGGCGCCGCGAATGGTGCGCGCGCTGGCCACCGCCATGCTCACGCCCTGCGGGCCCGTTGCAAACAGCTTGTCGGTGCCGAATCGAGCGCTGCCGCCCGCGCCCAGCAACACGCCGCATATGGCGTCATCGATCATCCGGGGATGGCGGACCGGGCGGCACGCGCCCAGCCAGCCGGGGAGTCAGTCTTCCGGGCGGGGACGCCGGCGCCGCGGCGCAGCGCCGTGATCTCCGCAAGAATGGACACGGCGACCTCCGGAGGCGTGCGGCTGCCGATGGGCAGTCCCACCGGCCCGTGCAGGCGCTGCACGGCCTCGGGCGACAGCCCCAGGGTCTGGAGACGCTCGCGACGCCGCGCGTTGTTGGCCTGGGAGCCAATGGCGCCGACGTAGAAACTCCGGGAGCTCAGGGCTTCCAACAGCGCCATGTCGTCCAGCTTGGGCTCGTGCGTCAACGCCACCACTGCTGTCTGGGGGTCCTCCGCATGCGCCTTCACCACTTCGTCGGGCATCGCGCGCACCAGCTCAGTGCCCTGCACGTCCCAGGCGTCCACGTAGTCTTCCCGCGGATCGCACACGATCACCCGGTAATCCAGTGCCTGGGCCATCTGTGCGAGGGGGCGGCTCATGTGACCCGCGCCGATGATGAGCAACTGCCACTGGGGCCCGAAGACCTTGGATACAATGCGTCCATCAAACACGAATGCCTCATCCGGACGCGCGGGATGCAGGCTGACCTCACCGGTGTCCAGGCACAAACGGCGCGCCAGCAGCTCCCGGGCCTCCAGTGCCTCGAGCAACCGGCGCGACTGCCCCGCCGTGCGGATGCGCTCCACCAAGATGTCGAGCCGCCCGCCGCAGGGCAGGCCGAAGTGTCCCGCCTGCTCGCGCGTCACGCCGTAGGTGACGATCTCGGGCCCGTCCCGGGCCAGGCGCTCACCCAGAGCCCGCTCGATGAGATCATCCTCCACGCAGCCGCCCGAGACCGACCCGGACGTGGCCCCGTCCATGGCAATGGCGAGCAGGGCCCCCTGCGGGCGCGGCGCCGAGCCCCAGGTGGACACCACAGTGCACAGATACACTTCCTGGCCCGCATCCAGCCAACGCACCATGTCCTTGAGCACTTCCCGATCCAGGCCGTCCATTGGATGCTATGCCTGTGCCAAGTCTTCGGGACGGATGGGCAGGCGGCGCACCGGCCGCCCGGTGGCTGCGAACACCGCATTGGCCACCGCGGGGGCGATGGGTGGCACACCCGGCTCTCCCACGCCGCCCGGATCTCGGCCGCTGCGCAGGATCACGACCTCCACTTCGGGCATCTCGTCCATGCGCACCAGTGGGAAATCGTGGAAGTTGCTCTGTACGACCCGCCCCTCGTCGATGTCAATCGCACCCTTCAACACTGCGGAAAGCCCGTAGGCGATGCCGCTCTCCATCTGGGCCTTCACCGTGTCCGGATTCACCACACTGCCGCAGTCAATGGCGCACACGACCCGATGCACCCGCACCGCGCCCTTGGGCGAAACCGACACCTCAGCAACCTGCGCCACGTAGCTGGCAAAAGACTCGGCCACCGCGATGCCGCGGTAATGTCCCTCGGGTAGCGCGCCGCCCCAATCTGCAGTGGTAGCCGCCAGCTCGAGCACCCCCCTGTGGCGGGGGGCGTCGCGCAGCAGGCGCCGGCGCAGCTCGTAGGGATCCGCACCTGCCGCAGCCGCGAGCTCGTCGAGAAAACACTCCGTGACATAGGCGTTCTGGGAGCTGCCCACCGAACGCCAGAAGCCTACGGGCACGCCCGGATCCTCGATCGCAGACTCCACGTGCAGGTTCGCGATCGAGTAGGGCAGGTTGGCCGCACCTTCCACGGAGGTCCGATCGATGCCGTCCTTCACCGCGTCGGGAAACGCGCGCGAAAGAATCGACGGACCCACGATTCGATGCCACCACCCCACAGGGTCCCCGTCTGCGTTCAAGGCCGCACGCAGGCGGTTGTAGGTGGCTGGACGGTAGTAGTCGTGCTGGATGTCGTCTTCCCGCGTCCAGATCACCTTCACCGGTCTGCCCACCGCCTTGGAGATCTGCACGGCGTCCACAACGAAGTCCTGCTCCGACCGCCGCCCGAAACCGCCGCCCAGGAAAGTGGTGTGCACCTTGACCGCTTCGCGTGGAAGCCCGGTCATCGCCATGGCCGTCTCCTGGGTACGCGTCTGCGCCTGCGTCGGTACCCAGATGTCACAGCCGTCCTTGCGCACGTGCGCGGTGCAATTCATCGGCTCCATGCAGGCATGCGCCTGATACGGCACCTCGTAGACCGCCTCCACCAGGCCGGCGGCATCGGCAAAGGCGCGCGCTACGTCGCCCTGGCTGCTGGCCACGGCGCCTTTGCGACGGGCGGCGCGCTCGAAGCGCTTCCGGATGGACGCGCTGCTCACCTGCGCCATGTCGCCCTCTTCCCAGGCAATCTCCAGCGCCTTGCGCCCCTGCCGGGCGGCCCAGAAGGAATCGGCGACCACGGCAACGCCCGTGTCGATCACCAGGACACTGTGCACGCCCTCCCTTGATCGCGCCAGCCTTGGCGGCCTCGAAGCTTGCCGCCTTGCCACCGAAGACGGGACAACGCTGCACGACGGCGACGAGCATGTCCGGCACGCGCACATCGATGCCGAACCGTGCACTGCCGTCGCTCTTGGCCGGAGCGTCGAGGCGCGGGACGGGCTTGCCGATGATGCGAAACTCATCCGGGTCCTTGAGGAATACGGCTTCGGGCACGGGCAGCTGGGCGGCCGCCGTGGCGAGCGCCCCGTAGCGCTCGCGGCGTCCGCTCGCGGCATGCACGACCTCGCCGTCGCGGGCACCGCACTGCTCCGGCTGCACGCCCCACTCTCGGGCTGCGGCGACAATGAGCATCTCACGCGCCGCGGCGCCGGCCTCGCGCAGCTTGGTCCACGCGTCGCGGATCGAGGTGCTGCCGCCGGTGAGCTGCTGACCGATGAGCCGATTCGTGTAGGCCGAATCGGCGGGGGCGAACTCCGCCTGAACCCGTTCCATGGCGACGTCCAGCTCCTCGGCGAGCAGCATGGGCAGGGAGGTCATAACGCCCTGACCCATCTCCGAACGGGCGACCAGAAACGTGATGGTGTCGTCGCTGCCGATGCGAATCCACGCGTTGGGCTCAAAATTCGTGGACTGCGCCGCCGCCACGCGCGCGGCCTCGGGGTCACGGGAGCAACCGGGCAGATACAGCCCGATGAGCAGACCGCCGCCGACGGCGGCGCTCACCTTCAGAAAACGGCGGCGGCCGAGGTCGACTCGCTCTCGCATGTCACACCTCCCATTTGGCCGCGCGCCGCACGGCCCGGCGAATGCGCGAATACGTGCCGCAGCGGCAGAGGTTGCCTGCCAGGGCCGCCTCGATGTCTTCGTCGCTGGGATCGGGATCGCGTGCCAGCAAGGCAGCGGCGGCCATGATCTGCCCCGACTGGCAGTAACCGCACTGCGAGACCTCTTCGGCGATCCACGCCGCCTGGAGCGGGTGTTGCTCGGCTGCGCCCAGGCCTTCAATGGTCGTGATCGCCTTTCCGGCCGCCGCCGATACGGGCATTACACAGGACATCACCGGCTCGCCGGCTACGTGTACCATACAGGCACCGCATTGTGCGATCCCGCAACCAAACTTTGTTCCCGTCAGCCCGAGCGTGTCCCGCAGCACCCACAGCAATGGCGTATCGGGCGCGACGTCGATCTGATGGTCCGTGCCGTTGACCTTGAGCGTGATCATGGGGCGTCCCTCTTGTTGCGTCCGGCAGGATGGGGTTGGAAATCCGTCACAGGTCTCGCCAGGGAGCCCCGCGCCACGATCATTTTGCGCCGCGGCCTTTGTGACCACAAGCCCGTGCCGCAGCATGGGGCGGGTCCTATTCCCAGGTGCAACGACTGATATCTCTCGGCTTCCCGCGCATTCCATACATTGGCCATTCCGGCCCGGGTGGCTTTCCGGGCAAGGTCTTGCGGGGCCGTCCGCGGCCCGGGAAGGCCCGTGTCGAGCTACGGGGGTATTCGTGGCGTGTCCCGCAAGTCCTTGCCCCGGAAGGCACCATGATGATCACGTTGTACGTGGACCTTGAATCCATTCGGTGAAATCCTCGGGCGCGACGGCTAATGTATGATCAGGGCGCCGATCCCCGAAGTGCGGAGTGCGATTTCCCCATGCAGAACGTGGCCAAAATGNNGTTACGGAATTGCACCCGCGTGTTCCGGGACCGCGCCCACGCGGGTGAGGTTCTAGCCGACCTGCTGGGGCATCTCCACAATACGAACTGCTTGATCCTGGGAATTCCGGCGGGCGGCATACCGGTCGCGGCGGAGATCGCCGGACGGTTGAATCTTTCCCTGGATGTTGCCGTAGCCAGCAAGGTCACGCTGCCCTGGAACACGGAGACGGGCTACGGGGCCGTCGCCTTCGATGGAACCGTGGAGCTCAATGGGGAGTACATCGCCTATTTCGGGCTCACGGAGGAGGACGTTCGAAAAGGCGTGGAAGCCGCGCGAGGGAAGGTGCAGCGACGTGTTAAACGCTTTCGCGCCGGTCGCCCGTTTCCCGCCTTGGGCGGTCGCGGCGTAGTCGTGGTCGACGATGGCCTGGCCTCAGGCGTCACGCTGCGCGCGGCGGTGGCCGCCCTGCGTGGCTGCCACGCACGGCCCTTGTACGTAGCGGTGCCGACGGGGCATACCCGGTCCGTGCACGCGCTTGCCGGGGAAGTGGACACCTTGTACTGTGCCAACGTACGCGGCGGTCTGAGCTTCGCCGTGGCCGACGCCTATCAGCGGTGGACGGATGTCGATGAGGTAGAGGTCCTGGGGGCATTGAAGGCGTTCGCCTGAAGCCTGCGCCGCTGCGTGCACGGCGTGTCTTCATCACCGCAAGCACTGCGTACGCGGAGAGGAAAGCAGCTGGAAGATCACCCAAATCATGGGGACAAGGGCAGATGCCACGCGTGAAGGTATACAGCACANNTTCCTTACGAAGAGGTGCGCGTCGATCAGTCCCGCGAGGCGCTCAAGGAGATGCTCGACGAGACCCACGGTGCGCGCACCGTTCCCCAGATCGTCATCGATGACCGCTGGATTGGGGGCTTCACCGAGCTTACCGAGCTCCACATGGACGGCAGCCTCGACGATCTGCTACAGGGCTAGGACCGCTACTGGACGGATCCGAAGGACGGGTCCACGCTGTCCGCAGGGACGGGCGTACCCGCCAGTCGGCTGCCCTGCGCCACGGGACCCTTCGGAAACAGGCGGTAAAGAAACCTGCGTCCCCCTTTGTCCCGGAAACGCTCCTCGAGCGCCTCGGTAAGCTGTCTGGCGCGCTGCGTCTTGCCGTTCTGAACGTAGTAATCTCTCAGAAAATGCAATACCTCCCAGTGCCCGTTCGCAAGCTCCAACCCTTCCTGCTCGGCCAGTGCCCGCGCCGTGTCCTCGCTCCATTCGTCCAGCTCCTGCATGCGTTCCTGGATCCCCAGGTCGGCTGATTCCTCGCTGCCGATGAATTTGTTGATATCCGACATGTCCGCTCT
>JABAHQ010006629.1_pt2 | contig 16104 bp, 23 predicted proteins | sample 7062091 | NCBI WGS metagenome assembly JABAHQ01 (sample SAMN14534359, study PRJNA622989) | marine sediment metagenome | biome: marine biome [ENVO:00000428]; feature: marine pelagic biome [ENVO:01000023]; material: deep marine sediment [ENVO:00002113] | place: India: Gulf of Kutch | collected...
CATAGAGAAGACCATAGAGTGGTACAAGGAGAACGGCAGAAGGGGCGAGAGGATAGCGACGACACTCAAGCGTGTTGGGCTCGAAAGCTATAAGGAGTTTATGGCCGAGACCTTCGAGGGCTGCTCGCTTACTGATAAGGAGGCTGTATGAACGAGAAGGCGGAGGCAAAGGAGACCCTCGACTTGAGGGGGGTCTTGTGCCCGATGAATTTTGTCAAGACCAAGCTCAAGCTCGAGAGCATGGAGAGCGGGGAACTACTCGAGGTGGTCCTCGACAGCGGCGAGCCGATTCAAAACGTGCCAAAGAGTGTTAAGGAGGAAGGCCACAAGATAGTGGAGGTAAAGAAGGAAGACGACCACTTTCGCCTAAAGATAGAGGCTTAGTCAGCGGCATAACCTGGACTGAAGAAAATACGCAAGGAACCGGAGGTCAGCTCATGGCAGTAAAGGTAAGGATACCGACTCCACTTAGAAAGATTACCGGCGGCAGCGACGAGGTCGTTGCCGAGGGGGCAAACGTAGCAGAGGTCATAGACGACCTCGAAAAGAACCACCCCGGCATAAAGGAGCGCATCTGCGAAGAGGACGGTAAGCTTAGGCGCTTTGTCAACCTCTACTTGAACGACGAGGACATTCGCTTCCAAAACGACCTCGAGACCAAGGTAGGCGATGACGACGAGCTCTCGATAATCCCGGCCATAGCCGGAGGAGCGGGCATCTGAATTGAAGAAGCGTATATACCTGAACTACCCGAAAGAGCTTGTTAAGGAGCCGCTCATCTACGAGGTGGGCCGGCTCTTTAAGGTAAAGACCAACATACGCCAGGCCTCTGTCTCGGAGTCGATAGGGCTTGTGGCCCTCGAGCTCGACGGCGAGCCCGAAGAGATAGACAAGGCCATCGATTACTTTATCGATAAGGGCGTTAACGTCGAGCCCATTGAGCTTGATATAGTCGAATAATTATAAGTAGTTGGCATATTTTGTAGGATTGCGCCAAAGTTCTTGACAAAATTACTTAAGTATTATAAGCTTGAGCAGCGTAGTCAAGTATTTTAACCTTAAAAATCATAGCCTTGTATATAGCGTGCAATCCTGCGGGGTGGGTTTGTGGTAAGGTTCTTGGCTAAAAAAAGAGCAAAAGAGGAGTAATGTAGAGATGGAAGACCGTCAGTTGCTTCACTCTCGAGCCGAGCAGCGCGAAGAAGTCGAGCGCGACGCAGCGTCAGGCAAAGATAAAGCCCCTGTTGGGACGGCCAGGTGCTCGGCCCTCGAGCTTGTCGGTGGTACNNTGTTAGGATAAACAGGCTTGCAGAAGGCCTTGCCCCTGGTGTCGAGGTATATGCCAAGATAGAGGGTGCAAACCCCGGCGGGTCGGTAAAGGACCGTCCGGCTCTCAGGATGATTGAAGACGCCGAGAAGAGCGGGATTCTAACAAAAGACAAGGTCATACTCGATTCGACCTCCGGCAATACCGGGATAGCGTATGCTTGGATTGGGGCGGTAAAGGGCTACCAGGTGGACTTGGTAGTGCCAAAGAACGTAAGCGAAGAGCGTAAGAAGATACTCAGGGCCTTTGGCGCTAACGTCATATTCTCAAGCCCCTTCGAGGGCTCGGACGGCGCTATAAGGCTTGCATGGAAGCTCTATGTCGAGAACCCGGAGAAGTACTGCAAGCTCGACCAGTACAACAACCCGTCGAACTCGCTTGCCCACTACGAGACGACCGGCCCGGAGATAATCGAGCAGACCGACGGACGAGTAACGCACTTTGTCGCAAGCATCGGAACCGGTGGGACGATAATGGGCACGGGCAGGAGGCTAAAGGAGTTCAACAAGGATATACAGGTCGTGGCCGTCGAGCCCGACGACCCGATGCACGGATTAGAGGGCTTGAAGCACATGGCCTCTTCGATAGTGCCGGGGATATACCACGCTGAGGAGCACGACTCGAAGGTGAGCGCGTCGACCGAGGCCTCTTACGACATGACCGTAAAGATAGCGAGAGAGGAGGGGTTGCTCGTAGGTCAAAGCTCAGGAGCGGCTCTCCACGGAGCGCTCGAGGTGGCAAGGGGGCTTACCGAGGGCGTTGTGGTGACGGTCTTCCCGGACGGCGGAGACAAGTACCTCTCTACAAGGCTCTGGGACTGAGCCGGGGAGGATGTCGCCATTATGCTAAGCATCTCAAGCGAGGCAATAGAATATATTCTAAGGGACTCCAAAGAGAGCTACCCGCATGAATGCTGCGGGGTACTCCTTGGCCGCTTTAAAGAAGGCACCAAAGAAGTCCTAAAGGCAAGAAAGGCCACAAACACCAACACAGAGAGGGCAAAGGACCGCTACGAGATAGACCCGCGCGAGCTGCTCGAGATAGAAAAAGAGGCAAAGGCCGCAGGAGTGGACGTAGTCGGCATATACCACTCGCACCCGGACCATCCGGCACGCCCCTCGGAGTTCGACAGGGAGAGGGGATGGCCTGATTACTCCTATATAATCGTATCGGTCGAGGGCGGGGAGAAGCTCGTCGCTCGGAGCTGGAGCTTAAACGATATCGGCGGAAGCTTCGAAGAGGAGGAGATAAGGCTCATAGAGAATAAGTAAGACCCTTTTTGGCCTGCTCGATAAAGCGGACGCATCAAAGGCGTCGCTCTTTTTTTTGGGGAAAGGATTTCTTTATCGCCAGGGTTTCTTTGTCGAATCTCAGAGATATTATAGTGCGAGACGTTTAAAGATTACGAATAAAACAAATCAGGTAACGGGGTAAGTCATCCAATGGATTTTACAGAAGAGCAGATAGAGAGGTACTCAAGGCACATCATACTGCCTGAGGTGGGTGGTAAGGGACAGGCAAAGCTTCTTGGGGCGAAGGTATTCGTCCTCGGCGCTGGCGGGCTCGGCTCGCCTTCTCTTTTATACCTTGCGGCAGCCGGCGTGGGCACCCTCGGTGTCGCAGACGCGGACGCCGTTGACTTAAGCAACCTGCAGAGGCAGATTATCCACTCCAACGAGAGGGTAGGGGTTGCGAAGGTGGAGAGCGCTAAACGGACGATAGAGGAGTTGAACCCGGATGTAAAGGTCGTCGCCTATAACGAGCGGCTCACTGCCGATAATATCCGCGAGATAATACGCGACTACGACATAATCCTCGACGGGAGCGACAACTTCCCAACACGCTTTCTTACAAACGACGCTGCGTTCTTTGAAGGCAAGCCGCTTGTCTCAGGGAGCATGTTCCGCTTCGACGGCCAGGTCTCGATATTCAAAGGCCACGAGGACGAGTACCCGTGCTACCGTTGCCTCTACCCGGAGCCGCCGCCAAAGGGTATGGTCCCGAGCTGCCAGGAGGCGGGTGTGCTCGGAGCCCTTGCCGGAGTGGTAGGGGTGCTCCAGGCAGTCGAGGCCATAAAAGAGGTCCTCGGCATAGGTGACGGGCTTGCCGGACACCTGATGATCTTCGACGCACTCAAGATGACATTCAGGAAGGTAAAGGTAAGGAAAGACCCCGGGTGCGCGCTATGCGGCCCTTCCGCAACGATAAAAGAGCTTGTCGAGTACGAGCAGGAGGCCTGCGATTTTCAGCAAGGGCCGGGCGCAGTCGGATAAAGGGCGGGCGAGAATTTTTCCGCTCACCCTCTAAGAGNNCTAAGAGTACGCGGCTTGCTCTGGCCGGTTTAGGTGGTCGATGGGAAGAAACTACATAGGTAACCCGAGTTCGCTCAAGATAGACCTCATGCTAAGGGGCATACGCGGCATCGAGGGTGAAGGCGAAGTGACGCCCGTAAAGGGGCTTAGCGGGCGTGCCGGCGAGGGTATAGACCTCATACTCCCGCTTGGGATGCCGGTCAACGTCCCCTGCGGCGAGGAGTTCACAAAGAGCTCCCCGTACTGGCTGCGCCTCAAAGGAGACGACTCTTACGTCATAACCGACGGCACCGATGAGGTCGGCGTAAGGCTTGTCGAGGAACCCGGCTTTTTCAAGCGCACCACATCCACCGGGGTGGAGTTTTCAAGTATCGCCACCGTCCACGGCAGCTACGTCGTAATAACCCCATCTCCGCGCTGCGATTTCTTTAACAGGAGCGTAGAGTGCAAGTACTGCGCCGGCAACTTCGACGTTGAGCCTGAGGATGGCGTCGAGCCGAGGCTCTTTACAATCGACGAGGTCCTCGAGACCGTAGAGGCGATAATTAGCGAGAAGGCATCGAGGATCATATACCTCTCGATTGGTTTCAGCCAGGGCGACGACGGCGGAATAGAGCTCCTTGCCCCGTACATAAGGGCGATAAAGAAGCACTTCAACTGCCTTGTGGCGGTCGAGGCGCTTCCGCCGAAAAAAGACCGCTGGATAGACGAGACATACGCCCTCGGGGCAGACTCGGTCTTATATAACCTCGAGATATTCGACCCCGAGCTCTTTGAGATAATATGCCCGGGCAGGGCCGAGCTTATCGGCAGAGGGCGCTACATAGAGGCATTGAAGCACGCGGCGAGTGTCTTTCCAAACGGGACGGTGGCCTCGCATCTTATCGTAGGGCTCGAGCCCCCTGGGGCGACGATACAGGGGATCGACTTTCTCACCAATTGCGGGGTAGTGCCGATACTCCCCATATACAGGCCGCAGCCGGGAAAGGCGCTACGGATAGAGCCGCTCGATACAGAGATAATAATACCGGTCTACAGACGGCTCTACGGCGCGGTGAAGAAGAACAACATAAACATGAACTGGGTGCGAGACATAAGCTCTGTGACCACCCCGATAGAGAGCAGGCTCCTGAGCGGCGGTAAAGAGGGGCTTGCAGATACGATATTCGAGAACTTCTACAAGACGAGGTTCGGGCAGAAGACGGCCTGGGGCCTCTCGACGCTGAGGAGGAAGCTTAGGGTAAGGAGCATCGACCCACGGGACTCCTCCGACAAGTAGAGGAGTTACGGAAAGTTGGGCATTGAGATAGACAGGAGGTCCATCTGGGTCCTTTTGGGCCTTAAGGGGCTCAGACCGCTCTTTTTCCTCGGCGTATTCGCGCTCTTTTGGTACATAACGAGCATCCCGGTGGCAGAGGTGGAGGGGCTTACCCCGGCAGGCAGGGACGCGCTCGCCATATTCGCGGTATGCCTTGTCCTCTGGGTCTCAAACGCCGTGCCGCTTGCGATAACGAGCATACTGGCGATGGTGCTCGTGCCGCTTATGGGTGTGGTGCCAAAGGATGATGTCTACGCCCTCTTTGGCAACGAGGCGGTCTTTTTCATACTCGGCGCATTCATACTCGCCGGCGCGGTTATGCAGTCGGGGCTATCGAACAGGATAGCACTCGCCATACTCGATAAATTCGGCAGCTCTCCAAGGAGGCTGCTTCTTAGTATATTCTTCCTTGCGGCGGTGCTCTCGTTTTTCATGTCCGAGCACGCGGTGGCCGCGATGCTCTTTCCAATCGTGCTCGAGATAGCCAAGGGCCTCGAGCTGAGGCCCTCGCGCTCGGGCTACGGAAAGCTGCTTTTTCTCGCGCTCGCGTGGGGTTGCGTCATAGGCGGGGTGGCGACCTTTCTCGGAGGCGCGAGGGTGCCGCTTGCAGTAGGGATACTGAGCGAGACCACAGGCGAGACAATAGACTTTGTAAGCTACACGATAGCGGTCTTCCCGCTCGTAGTCGTCTTGCTCATCGTCGGGGCGATCGTCCTTACGCGCTCTTACCCAATTGAGATAGAGAGCGTGGCAAAAGCCCACGAACTTTTGCAAGGGCGCATAAAGAGTATCGGCAAGGTGCGGATAAGGGAGTACGCCGTTGGAGCGCTTCTTTTTGCCACAATCGTTGCATGGACCACGCTTGGAACGACACTTGGGCTTGCAACGATAGCGCTTACTTCGGTGGTCGTGCTCTTTGCCCTCAGGCTTGTAAGGTGGAAGGACATAGAGGAGTACGTAAACTGGGGTATAATCCTCATGTACGGCGGGGCGATAGTGCTTGGGAGCGCGCTTGAGAGCAGCGGGGCGGCACTCTGGATGGCAGAGGCCACGATAGGGCATCTCATAGTAAGCCCCTGGACCGCAATCGCGCTCTTTTCGCTCCTTACGCTGCTTCTGACCGAGGGGATAAGCAACGCCGCGGTCATAGCGATACTCCTGCCGGTCGGCATCGGGATAACCGAGCGTTTCGGCATGGATGCGAGTGTTGCTACCTATGCGATAGCAGTGCCTGCGGGACTTGCGTTCAGTCTCCCGCTTGCGACCCCTGCAAACGCCATAGCCGTATCGTCGAACTACGTATCGGTCGGCGATATGCTCAGGGTAGGTGTGATTATGAGCCTCGTTGCATGGCTTCTCTTTAACCTGATGGCGCGCTTTTACTGGCCGCTTATAGGGCTCGGCTACTGAGCGGGAGGAGTGCGTGGAAAAACCGATGAAGAAGGTACTACTTATACTCTCGACCTCGAGGACCTCGGATAAGGCCATCGAGTACGCGGTGGCCGAGGCAAGCGGGAGAGCCATGGGGCTCGTCTCGTTATATATCATAGATACCGAGCTTACAAACGAGGTCTTCGACCGCTTTACCGATATAGGCTTTATAGGCGACAAGCCCTCGTCCGAGCTCATAGAGGCGGTACTCAAAGAATACCGCCAGAGGGGGTATGAGGAGATAGGCAAGGTGCAGATAAAGGCCATGGAGGAGGGTGTCGACTTCGACGCCGTCACCACGCAGGGCGACTTCGTAGAGGAGGCGATGAGGNNGGGCCATCGAGGCCCACGGGGTCGGGCTCGTTGTGGCTGTAAAGAGAAGGCGCACGGGCTTTCTCAAGTACTTCTCGCGCTCGCGCGTCGACGAGCTTGCCGAGACCGCTGAGAAGGCCGGATGCGACGTTAAGGTCATTGAAGAAGAGTAGCGCAGGGAAACCCCCGTATAAAGCGGCCCGATAAGCCGCGTTTAAGCGGACTAAAATCAAAGTCGATGGAAAATAAACAGCGATTAACTCTAAAGGAAAGGACGGCAAAGAGAAGATGAGCGAAGTCAAGAGTACGAACATAACATGGCATCACGGCAAGATATCAAGGGAAGACAGGAGTAATCTCATGGGGCAAAAGGGCGTGACCGTCTGGCTTACAGGGCTCTCGGGCTCTGGCAAGTCGACTATAGCGGTGGAGCTCGAGCACGCGCTAATAGAAAACGGCCTCCACGCCTACATCCTCGACGGAGACAACGTACGCCACGGGCTCAATAAAAACCTCGGCTTCTCGCCCGAAGACAGGAGCGAGAACATAAGGAGGATAGGCGAGGTGGCGAAGCTCTTTACCGACGCCAACATGATAACCATAACGGCCTTTATCTCCCCGTACAAGGAAGACAGAGACCAGGCGCGCAAGCTTCAAGGCGAGGGCGACTTCATTGAGGTTTACGTAAAGTGTCCGGTAGAGGTATGCGAGGAGAGAGACACAAAGGGCCTTTACAAGAAGGCGAGGAAGGGCGAGATAAAGGAGTTTACCGGCATATCGGCGCCCTATGAGGAGCCTGATAGCCCGGAGCTTACGCTTGATACCTCGAAGCTCTCTGTCGAGGATTCAACACGCGAGATACTCAAGTATCTCGAGGAGAACGGCTACATAACGTTATGAGCTCTGTTGACCTTACAGACAAATCGCTTCTCGGAAGGCTCGAGGCGATGAGCGCAGAAGAGCTTGTCGGCTGGGCCTTTGAAAACTTCGGCGAGAGGGCGGCCATAGGAACGAGCCTCCAGCTCACAGGCACGGTAATAATCGACATAGCGAGCAAGCGTGCCGAGAGCTTCAGGGTCTTTACCGTCGATACTCTAAGGCTCCACGACGAGACCTACGAGTCCATCGCCAAGACCGAAGAGAGGTACGGCATAGAGGTCGAACGCTTCTACCCAAACGAGCAGCGGCTTATTGATATGGTCTCGCGCTTTGGGGAGTATCTCTTCTTTACCGACAAGGCAAAGCAGGAGTACTGCTGCGAGGTTAGAAAGGTCGAGCCCAATAAAAGGGCGCTTAGGACGCTCGATTGCTGGATATCGGGGCTTAGGAGGGACCAGTCGGCGCATAGAGGTGGGGTGGCTAAGGCCGAGGTGGTAGACGTCGAGGGCCGGAGTATACTCAAGTTGAACCCTCTGGCCGATTGGAGCCTTGACGAGGTCTGGAGGTACATAAAGGACAACGGGCTTGTCTATAATAAACTCTTTGACAAGAACTACGACAGCATAGGGTGCGTGATATGCTCTACACCCCTTGTCGAGGGTGAAGCGCCCCGCGCCGGGCGTTGGCGCTGGTTCGGTAAATGCGACGACGAGAAGAAGGAATGTGGAATACACATAAAAAACGAAAAAGGAGAAGCTAAATGACGACATCCATTGAGCCGCACGGCGGGAGACTTATCAACAGACTGCTCGAGGGCAAAGAGAGAGAAGAGGCTACTAAGAAGGCCGCCGAGCTTAAGAAGGTAGCCTTGAACGACAGAGAGACCTCAGACCTTGAGATGATAGCCACAGGCGGCTTGAGCCCGCACGAGGGGTTTATGGGCAGCGACGATTATCACAGCGTAATAGACACCATGCACCTTAAAGACGGCCTGCCGTGGACACTTCCGATAACCCTCTCAACAAGCGAGGCTACGGCAAAGGAGCTAAGCGAAGGAAGCGACGTCGCGCTCACCGACAAAGACGGCAAGGTATTGGCCATACTCCACCTCGAGGAGATATACCAGCACGATAAGGAGAAGGAGGCCCTACAGGTATACGGAACAAGCGAGGATGCCCACCCGGGGGTAAAGAAGCTCTACGAGATGGGCGATATGCTCCTTGGCGGAAAGGTCTCCGTGATAGAGAGGCCGGCCCACGACGACTTCAAGGACAACAGGCTCGACCCGGCCGAGACGAGGGCGCTCTTTAAGGAGAAGGGCTGGAAGAGGGTCGTCGGTTTCCAGACAAGAAACCCGATCCACCGCGCCCACGAGTACATACAGAAGTGCGCGCTCGAGACCGTCGACGGGCTCATGATACACCCGCTCGTGGGCGAGACCAAGGCAGACGACATCCCGGCGAGCGTTAGGATGGATTGCTACAAGGCGCTCATGGACAACTACTACCCAAAGGACAGGGTAGCACTCGTGGTATTCCCGGCGGCGATGCGCTACGCAGNNNNGTTCGACCCGGCGCTCATAGCGATAACCCCGATGTTCTTCGACTATACCTTCTTTTGCAAGAGGTGCGAATCAATGGCATCGTTCAAGAGTTGTCCGCATGACAGCTCCGAGCACATAACGCTTTCGGGTACGAAGGTAAGAGAGATGCTAACAAATGGCGAGATACCGCCGCCGGAGTTCTCGAGAAAAGAGGTCGCGAGCATACTCATAGAGGCGATGAAGAAGTAAGCCCGCTTACTGCCTTGAGAGGGCAGTAATCGAGGCGATCTGTACTGACTTTAAGAGTCCGAAGAGACGGGGCCTTCCCGGCCAGGGCCCCGTCTCTTTTTTTTTTCCTCTCTGGGCTTAAGGCAAATGACGCCGGGATAGATTGCCCCCTTTAAATTTATCTCAGAGGCCGAAAAAACCCTCATAAAATCGGCGCTTGACACCCCAATTGAATTGTTTTATCATCCCAACAGTTGCAGCCCCCTCTTGGTTTGACAAATGGTGGGGGAAGTGATAACTCGAAGGAAGAACGATATAAATGAGCAGACCGCTGCTACGCCGCAGAAAAAAGATAATCAAACCTGGCTTTCAGATCAAGATAGCGTTGATTGCCGCCCTATCGCTCCTTGCGTATTCGATTATCTTCGGTCTCATAATCTTTTATCCCCTCTCAAAGGAATTGTTTGCAGCCGTGAGCATCGAGGACCAGGCCAGGGTATCCGAGGTCATACTCGAGCTCCATAAACGCCTCTGGCCTGCGGTGATAATCGTCTCCTTGCTCGTCTGCGTCCAGGCGATACTAGGCTCGCACAGGGTCGCGGGCCCGATATACCGTTTTGAGAAAGCGGTAGGCGAGTTTCTTCGAGGCGACTTTACTCGTAGGATAAAGCTCAGGAAAAACGATGAGTTCAAAGAAGTCGAGGAGATGGTGAACTCTCTTGGCGATTACCTTGAAAGCGCAAGAGACGGCGACGCAGAGCTACACGCCTCGATAAAAAAAGAGCTTGAGAAGGTGCTTTCAATCTTGAATGAAGGTAAAGACTTGGATAGGGCCGCGACTATCGCCCGTGGGCTCATAGCAAAGATAGATGACGCCCCGGACGCCTTTTCCAACACCTGACAATGTGGGCGCACTAAGGGGGGCGCACTAAGCCGTGCCATCGATATTATTTGATAGCTATGGATAGAATCCCAAAGACGATATCAAGATTTTTGAGCCGGGGCTTCAAAGCCCCGGCGCGCTTCCACTCAAGCCCTGGTAGTGAGCGCGGCTTTACGCTGATAGAGCTTCTCATAGTCGTCGCGATTATCGCGATACTCGTAGCCGTTGCCGTGCCTCAGTACTTCAGGTTCGTCCAGAAGGCCCGCGAGGTCGGTGCCGTAAGCTTTATAAAGGACGTAATGAAGGCCGAGGAGATATACAACCTGGAATTAGAAGATAACACCTACACAAACAGCTTCGAAGCCCTCGAGGCTACCAATGCGATACCTGATGAGACCGGTTCAAACGTAAGGGTTAGAGAGGGCTATACATTCACGCTAACGGCCGGCACCAACGCATCCGGAAAGTCGTTTTGGACCATAACCGCCGAGCCAAACGACGACGACCCGCAAAACCGCTATTACTTTGCGGACAATTCCGGGAGGATCCGCTACGAGGTCGGTTCTGCGGCCACGGCTTCGAGTCCCATACTTTGAGACAATGCAGTGCGCCTCAAAGCGGCGTGACGACGAACCTCTTTTTAAGGTAACCCTTTAAATACTTCTTTATCACCCGACGCGACGGGGCCAGGACCATGGTAAAACCCGCTATATCGGTGAGAACCCCGGGTGTAAGCAGCAGTGCCCCGGAGACGAGTATCAGGGCCCCGTCGATGAGCTCTTCGGCTGGGAATATGCCCTGCTGCAGGTTTCTCTGAAGCCGGTAAGCAACGCTCAATCCTTCGCGCCTGACCAAATACGCGCCTAAAAGGGCGGTAAAGACGACTATGGCTATTGTATTGAGCGTCCCTATGAGGGTGCCAATCTTTATTAGTATGGCGAGCTCTACTACCGGTATTATGGAAAAAAGCAAAAATAGTCTGAAAAACATGCTATAATTTAATCTCTTTGGGTTAAAGTACCGGGGTGAGGCCTAATAACCATACGCTACTTTAGATACAAGCGCGTGTCAAGTGGATTAACACGGTACAAATACAACATCGAAAAGGAGGAAGATAAGATGAAGAGAGTATCGGGTTTATTGTTGGCGGCATTCGTGGTGCTAGTGCTCGCACCGAGGGCCGAGGCAGCTGCCGAGGTGGGTGTGAGGTACTGGTTCTCTGACTTCGCATCCGAGGTGCAGGTGACCGAAGATAATATCCTCGGCACGGACATCGACCTAACGGACGACATAGACGTCGACCAGTCTAAGAACTTTCTCGAAGGGAGGGTCTCGCTGCACCTCGGCTCTCACGAGATAAGGTACGGCTTTATATCCATGAGCTGGGACGGCGCAGACTCAATTACCAAGACGATAAACTTCGCCGGGCGGACATTCAACATAGGCAGTTCTCTCGATGCAACCCTTGACGTGGATTACCACCGTCTCGGCTACCGCTACGACTTCGTGGACACGCTCGATAACCGTGCCGGCGTTATAGTGGAGCTTAAGTACCTCGACGTGGACGCGAGCCTCGAGGAGCCCCTTACTGCCACCGACGAGTCCGAGGCCATAGAGGTGGCCCTTCCGACCATCGGTGTTGCCGGCCAGGCGGCGCTTCCCCTTACCGGACTATCTGTAAACGGGGAGATTACCGGTATAACAATCGGGAGCCGCGGCCACATCTATGACGTAGAGGGTGCTTTGAACTTTCAGCCCGCCCCGTTTGTCGTCTTATCGGGCGGCTACAGGATACTCGTTGTCCACGCCGACGTGGATGACAACGAGGTCGATATCGCTGTAAGCGGCCCCTTTGTTATGGGTAGATTCGTATTCTGATCCGCTCCTGAAGCTATTTTATGGATGCAAGGGTTTTAATAGTCGACGACAACGAGAGGAGCAGGGCGCTCCTTACGGCGAAGTTGTCGAGCGACGGCTACACCGTCAAGACCGCATCGAACGGGCTTGAGGCTATCGAGATGACTCATAGCTTCAAGCCCGATCTTATTCTCCTAGACATAATGATGCCAAAGATGGACGGCTTCGAGACCTNNCGACGAGGAGATGAGGTATATCCCGGTTGTCATGCTAACGGCAAGGAGCGAGCTAGAGGACAAGGTCCTTGGTCTTGAGGTAGGAGCGGAAGATTACATAGTAAAACCCTTCAGCATTATAGAGGTATCGGCACGGGTAAAGAGTCTTTTAAGGATGAGAAAACTCCAAAAGGAGTTGCAGGAGCGCGAGAAGATGGCCGCACTCGGCGTCATAGTCGACGGGATAGCGCACGAGATTAGAAACCCGCTGGTTACGGTCGGCGGGATGGCCAGGCGCCTCTACGAGCACGAAGACGACGAGGAGCACAAGAGATACGCCGAGAGGATAATGCAGGGGGTGGATCGAATGGAGCGCATGATGGAACGCGTCGACGAGTATAAGGGCGTACTTACCACAAACTTCACCCAGGCCGACGTAAACGCCATCGTAACGCAGGCTATAAGCGAAGTAGAGACATACATAGTAAAGAAAAAGAATATTACGATAGAGCGAGAGCTTTACGCAGGCCCCATTGTGCTAAATGTAGACGAGACGAACCTCAAGATAGCCGTCTACAACGTGCTTCAGAACGCAGTCGAGGCCATAGAAGGCGATGAGGGGGTTATAAGGGTCCAGACGCTCAAAGGCAGTGATAACGACTTTGTCATCAAGGTAAGCGATAACGGAGTCGGAATGGACGAAGATACGCTGAAGAATATATTCAATCCTTTTTTTACCTCGAAGATGACCGGCGCGGGGCTCGGCCTTTCGATAACATACAAGATAATAAACGACCATAACGGCATCATAGAGGCTACGAGCAAGCCCGGGGAGGGCAGTGTCTTTTCCATCACGCTAAGGGGAGGTGGTGGGGGCTAAACCTCGGTCTACTTCGGTCTTGAGCCCGCTGCGGCTTTAAAAGTCATTGATAACGGAGCTTACTTCTTTATTATCGTGTCTCTCTGAAAGTCTTTGTCGATACTCGGGTGGTCGATATTATAGTGCAGCCCTCGGCTCTCCTTTCTGCTGCTCGCCGAGTCGATGATAAGTTCCGCCACAGTCGCTATATTCCTCAGCTCCAAAAGGTCAGAGGTAACGGTGAAGTCCCAGTAATAGTCGTTTATCTCGGCCTGGAGGGTGTTTATTCTCTTCTTGGCCTTTTCAAGCCTTTTGTCCGACCGTACTATCCCTACCAGGTTCCACATAAAGCGGCGTATCTCGTCCCAGTTCTGGCTTATTATGACCGCCTCGTCGCTCCTGACTGCTCCACGGGTCTCCCACCTTGGTATCTCCGGGATCTCTACTCTGCGGCCTTCAAGGCGCTCCACTGCGTCGTCCGCAGCGCGCGAGGCAAGGACCAGACATTCAAGGAGCGAGTTGGAGGCAAGCCTNNGGTGTCGGTCTGCACGCCGCCGCACAGGTAGTGGGCAGCGGGAACTACCGGAATGGGCTCGCGGGTGAGGTCGAAGCCGAAGCTTAAGCACCTCTCGTATATATTTGGAAAACGCGACTTTACGTATTCGGGTCTCCTGTGGCTTATATCGATGTAGACGCAGTCGTCACCGCGTTTTTTAAGCTCCAGGTCTATGGCCCGTGCGACTATGTCTCTTGGCGCAAGCTCGGCGTCGGGGTGGTGTGCCTTCATAAAGGGCGTGCCGTCTTTGAGCCTCAAGATAGCGCCTTCGCCCCTCAAGGCCTCGGAGATAAGGAAGCTCTTTGCCCTTGAGTGATACAGGCAGGTCGGGTGAAACTGTATAAACTCCATGTTCCTTATATCCGCACCCGCCCTGCAGGCCATCGCCACGCCGTCGCCGGTAGAGATATCCGGGTTGCTCGTAAATAGGTATACCTTGCCCGCTCCACCGGTAGCGAGTACCGTGTATGCGGAGACAAAGGTATGTATCTCGCCGCTTCGTTTATCAAGGACGTATGCGCCCCATACGCTCTCGCCGTTTGGGGTCGAGACGAACTTCGAGTGCATAANNCTCGTATATGGTTATATTCTCGCTTGCCTCTGCGGCCCTTAGAAGCGTCTGCTCCACCTCCCTGCCGGTCATGTCGCCGGCATGGACTATCCTGCGCCTGGAGTGGCCTCCTTCTCTGCCGAGGTCGAGCTCGATCTGCCCACCGGCTTCCTTACCGGTGAAGTGGGCCCCCATGTCCGTGAGCTCACGGATCTTCTCAGGGCCCTCTCTTACCACGATATCCACGACACTCGGGTCGCATAGCCCAGCGCCCGCCTCGATGGTATCATGTATGTGGTCGTCGAAGCTGTCGCTTTTGTCAAAGACCGAGGCTATGCCTCCCTGCGCATAAAGGGTCGCGCTCTCGCTCTTATCGCGCTTTGTAACGAGCGCGACACTACCGGCCTTTGCGGCCTTTATAGCAAAGCTTAATCCTGCGATACCGCTGCCTATTACGAGAAAGTCGGTCTTTATCCTCATGTCTTTTAAAGCTCCAAACACTTCAGGAAAAAGGTCAATTAAAACACCCGTGCAACGAGCCTTAAGGTTATGACAAAGCAGTGAAATTGTCAAGCCGGAGCGGGGGGTTGGAAGGCATGTAGAGTGCAGGCAAATCGGCCCTGTAGGTATGCCGAGAAGAAAAAAACTTGCCCTTTGCCTCCTTAGGGTATATCATTATACCCTCAAAAGTTTTGCCCTTGACTTTGTTTTACACCGATAGGGACGCAGGAGAGGGCGTAACGGGAACACACGATGGGGCAGGGAAGGGCGAATCGAAATGTTCTTCTTATCTCAATACTCTAACTCATGGGAGCATGGATTGAGCAAGCCGCTTACTTCTATTATACTCTCGGCAGTAGCCGCGACTTTGTTAATCCTCTGCGCTAATGANNACCGGGGCCCCGACGGCGTCCTGCATATAACCAACGTATGGAAGGACCCCAATAAGTTCACCTACTACGCGCCGGAGAGTGGAGAACGCAGGGATTCAGCGCGCTCATCCCACTTGTCCTATGATGAGCTTATCCACAGCGCCTCGAACAGACACGGCGTGGACCCCTACCTTGTAAAGGCGATAGTAAAGGCCGAGAGCAACTTCGACTCGAGTGCCGTAAGCAGAGCAGGGGCAAAGGGGCTTATGCAGCTTATGCCAAAGACCGCAAGGCTCCTTGGCGTAAAGAACGTATTCGACCCGAGGGAGAACATAGAAGGGGGCGTGAGGTTTTTAAGGCATCTAATCGACCGCTTTGATGGAAGGCTATTGCTTGCGGTAGCCGCCTACAACGCCGGGGAGTCGAACGTAAGAAGACACGGGACTATACCACCGTACAAAGAGACCCGCGAGTTCGTGGCAAGGGTCTTTAAGTACCACAAAAAGTACAAACAGGCTTCAAGATAACGAGCAATGAAAAGTGAGCACCCACCACTCAAGACCGCTTGGAGAAACCTCCCGAACGCGCTCTCGCTTCTAAGGATATCCGTATCTCCGATTCTTATAGTAATCCTTCTCTTTGACACGAGCCGGATTTTAAGCATCGCCGCGGCCTTGCTGTTCCTTGTCGCGTGCCTGACCGACTGGCTCGACGGATACCTTGCAAGGCGTATGCGTTCGGTTACTGTACTTGGAAAGTTCTTGGACCCTCTCGCGGATAAACTCCTTATAATGACCGTGCTCATAATGCTCGTTGGGCTTGATAGGGTGCCGGCGTGGGTCGTCGCCATCATAGTAGGCAGGGAGCTTGCCATAACAGGGCTTAGGGCCGTGGCCATCGAGCAGAACGTAGTCATAGCTGCAAGCATAGCCGGCAAGGCCAAGACTGTTTCGCAGGTGACG
>JABAHQ010026207.1_pt2 | contig 16088 bp, 14 predicted proteins | sample 7062091 | NCBI WGS metagenome assembly JABAHQ01 (sample SAMN14534359, study PRJNA622989) | marine sediment metagenome | biome: marine biome [ENVO:00000428]; feature: marine pelagic biome [ENVO:01000023]; material: deep marine sediment [ENVO:00002113] | place: India: Gulf of Kutch | collected...
GAGCCCGTCGAAGGGCGGCATTTGGGTAACCCTTATTTTGGCAACCAAGGACTAGGCGGAAGGATCCCTCAGAGGCTTCGGTTTCAGGCAAAGGTCATCCCCGACGACTTTGACCGAATACACCTGAGTATTCAATTCCGCGCTGACATTGCATTCCCCGGTTTTCAAATCGAACCGGTAGCCGTGATTGGGACACTTGATTGCCAGCCCGTCCAGAGTTCCCCGCAATAACGGCGCGGTTTTTTTGTGGGGGCAGGTATCCCGGATGGCGTAGTATTCCTCGTCGATGTGGAAGAGGGTGATTCGTTCCCCTTTCCATTCCACCCGTTTTCGGCCGCCCCGAGGCACCTCGTCCACCTTGGCGACCGGGGAATAACCGTCTTTCATCACGAAAGCTCCACGGGCAATGCGGGATCGCTGCTCCAGTCCCACCACGATCCATCGTAATTTCGCACCGAATATCCCAAAACCCGAAACACGAAATAAGCCATTCCCGAACGGACCCCGCCCGTGCAATAGACCACGATGGTTTTCCCCGGCTGAATCCCGTGCCGTTTCAACAGGTCCCCCAGCACGGATTCCGGTTTGAGCCATCCTTTATCGTCGAAAAAGTTTTGCCAGGGGATGTGGACCGCGTGGGGGATGTGCCCGCCGCGGCGGGAGCCATAGGGTGTGGCGCCCTGGAATTCTTCCGCCGTCCGGTTGTCCACCAGCACCAGGCCGGGCGATCCCAGCCGCTCCCGGATCCAGTGTCGATCGGCGATCACTTCCGGGTTGAGTTGAAGGTCGGAGGGGTCGAGCTGGGACGGCGACCTTTTGCCGGCGGTTCCCCGTTCCACCTCGCCTCCCGAGCCGGTCCAGGCCTGCAGACCGCCTTTCAGGAGAGCCACCGAAGGAAAGCCATACCGTTCAAACATCCAGAAAAACCGGCCGTCCGTTCTCCAGGGGTTTTCGGGGTCCCCGTAAATCACGATGGTTTTGTCGACATCGATCCCCAGGGGCCTGAGTTTTTGAACGATCCACCGCGGGTCCTCGATCAACAGGCCCGGCACGTTTTTGATTTTCCGGGTAAAATCTTCCCAATCCGAAAGATTCACGGCCCCCGGAATATGAGCGAGGAGAAATTTCCAGGAGGACCGGGTATCCACCAGGGCCACCTGCTCCCGGGGCAAAAGGCGGAGTTCTTCAACCGTTATCGACAGGGAGGTCGGGCGCACCCCGGAATCGGCCCAGGCGGACTGGAAACCTATAAAAAATATGAAGAATAGAGCGAAAACCCCGACCCGGTTTTCCCTTGACAAGATGCGGCGACCGTTAGTAATATCAGGCTTCATTTTTCTCTTCGAGTCCTTTTCAAACCGAAATCAAACACGAAAACAGAAACACCCTGAAAGCGGCGCAGGCTCTTCGGGCCGGGAAACGAACGAAATTTCAAATACAAAATTATTTCCCAAGCGATTCAGAAGGAATCCTTTTTCCACTTCTGGAAATAAACCCGGACCGTCATTGAAATCACAGGATGAATTTCCCTTTCCCTCCCGGGGAGGGATCGAGGGTTTCAAAATTATATAACATAAGATGGCCCTTTTGGCGTTTGGTCGTGAGTAAAACGGAGGGCCTCTGAAAGAGAGTTCGTTGGGGANNTTTGGCAAGGGATTGGTTTTAAGCGAGGATCGTAATCGGAGGAGCTATGACCACGAGCGATAAGGATAACGAGCAAGAGTCTTCCGGAGAAAGCCGGGAAGACCGACTCGAGGAGATTAAAAAAGAAGAACAAGAGGACGCTAGCTCCTATTACGCCCAGGGACAGGGAGAAGAGGAACCCCAAGCCCAGACCGAGCAGGAAGAATTCAATAAATCCGTTCCGGAAGTGGATAAGGAGAAAGAGGAGATGAACCTGCTGAAAGCCGTTGCATTTTTGGGTTTCGGTCTGGCCGCCCTGGCGATCGTTTTCATTTTATTCTTTATTCGCGATTTGGACCATCGGGTCGGCGGCGTGGACCAGGCCGTCAACAACCTGGAAGAATCCGTCACTCCTCTGAGAGAGCAGGTGGAGACCAGCATCCAGCAAGTGAACCGGGATATCGCAGGCTTGCAGGGTAAAATGACCGATTTCGAGCGGATGATGGCCATTGTGGAACTCAAACGGGCCCTAATCACGGTCCAGGAAATGTCCATGGATTCCTCTCCGGAGATTCGCTCCAAATCGGACGAAGTGGTCGCCAGCATTCAATCCCTGCTGGTTGAATTGGGAGCCACAGTGACTGCTGCGCCGCAGCCGGCGGGAGTGGTCGAGGTTCAGGAAGAGCCCCCGGCCGAGGAACCGGCGGCGGAAGAACCCGCTGCAATGGAAGAACCCGAGGAAGCCGCCCCGGCCCCGGAACCGATGGCTGAAGAAGCTCCCGCCGGTGAAGAGGGTGAAGAAGAAGCCGCCGAGTCCGGGATGGATGAGCTGCCCTCGGTAGAAGAGCTCCTGGAAGGGGAAGAAGGTGAAGAAGCCGCCGAGGAAACCCCGGCCGAAGAAGCTGCCGAAGAGCCCGTTGAGGAAGGCGGGGAAGAAATGAGCGAAGAAGGCGGGGAAGAAGCGATGGATGAAGCCGCCGAGGAAACGGAGGAAGGGGAAGAGGGGCTGGAAGGAGAAGAATTCGAAGAAGCCGGATTTGAAGAAGAACAACTCGAGTGAGCCGTGGCCGCCGGTTTCCTGTCTTCCCCAACCCGGAACAAAGGTATGCCCGCCCTTAAAGTCATCATCTTCATTCTGTTCCTGATTCTGATCGCCTCCTTTGCGGTTAAAAATATGAATCCGGTGGAGGTGATCTACTACGATTACAAGTTGCAGTCTCGGACTTTAGAACTCCCTCTCATGGTCATCATCCTGGCCCCCTTCGGGCTGGGATTTATCGCCGCCTGGCTGATCGGGGCCTACACCCGGATGAAGTTGCGATCCACGGTCCGCAAACAAAACAAAACCATTCGCTCCCTCGAAGAGGAAATCGAGCATTTGAAACCCGAATCCCCCGTCTCCTCGCACACCCCGGGCATCACCGCCAACGATTGAACCCTTTTCTGATTCTTGATCTCGTTTTTTGGAACTCCCTGCGGGACAGCCCAATGCCCCGGGTGCCTTAGAGGGGTTGCTGCTGCGTCAGGCAATGGACGCCTCCCAGACCCCGGATCAGGGCGAGGTGAGGAATGGGAACCACTTGCCGGTCGGGAAAATATTTTTGCAACAGCGACTGCGCCGCGTCGTCTTTCATTTGACCGAAGGCAGGCACGAGGACGACCCGGTTGCCGATATAAAAATTGGCGTAACTGGCGGGGAAGCGGGTGGAGCCCGCTCCCACCGGATCGGGCATGGGCAGGGGCACCACCGTCAGGGGACGGTGGTCCTGGTCGGTGGCGGCGGCCAACCGCCGGTGATTTTCCCGGAGTCCGGGGTGATGCGGGTCGGAGGCCGTCTCCTCATCCGCGCAAAGCACCGTGGTCGGGTTCACGAAGCGGGCCAGGTTGTCAATGTGTCCATCGGTATCGTCCCCGGGGATCTCTCCCTGCAGCCAAATCACCCGGCTCACCCCCAGATAATCCTGGAGGACCCGCTCCATCGTGAAACGATCCTGCCCGGGGTTCCGATTGGGGTGAAGCAGGCAGGTTTCCGTGGTCAGACAGGTGCCCCGTCCATTCACCTCCACCGCGCCGCCTTCCAGGACCCACCCCGGCTCGAATACCGGCCATCCCAGACTTTCCGCGATCCGTCGCCCCGCCCGGTCATCGAGCTTCCAGGGATATTTTCCACCCCAGGAATTGAAACTCCACTTGTTCATGGCGATTTCGTTTCCCTCCGCCCCCCGGCGGATGAGGAAATTGGGGCCATAATCGCGAATCCAGGAATCGTTGGTGGGGATGGGGTGAAAGTGGACTCGGGATCGACCGAGAGCGCGGCGGGGCAACCTTGCGCGGATCCGGCTTCCCGCGGCTGGATCCGGGACCAGGACGTGGACGTCCTCTCCCGATATCAAAGCCGAGATGATGTCCAGGAAAGCGGATTCCACCTCCTCCATTTCCGGGTCGGGCCAGGTTTCCCGGTTGTGCGGCCAGGTGAGCCAGGTGGCCGCATGCGGTTCCCATTCGGCGGGCATCCGGAATCCCCGGGCAGCCGGGGGGATGGGATCAGTCATGCGTTGCGTTGTAAAGGCGGGTGATTCCCTGGTAGGCGTCGACCCGGCGGTCGCGCAGGAAGGGCCAGTGGCGTCGGGTGGTTTCGATGTCCTGGAGATCGCATTCAACGGTCAGCACCTGGGGACCGGCGGCGTCGGCCCGGGCCAAAATTTCGCCGAACGGCGAACAGACGAACGACCGGCCCCAGAACTGGAGGGCTTTTTCCCGTCCCACCCGGTTGGGCACAGCGACAAAGATCCCGTTGGCGATGGCGTGGGCTTTTTGGATGGTTTCCCAGGCGGCAATCTGGTCGTCCCCGTGCTCCGCGTCGGCGTCCTGGAATCCGATCGCTGTGGGATAAAAAAGGAATTGGGCGCCCTGCAGCGCCGTCAACCGCGCCGCCTCGGGAAACCACTGGTCCCAGCAAATGAGGACGCCCACGCGGCCGTACCGGGTGGAAAAACACCGAAACCCCGTGTCTCCGGGAGTGAAATAGAATTTTTCGTAAAAATACGGGTCGTCCGGAATATGCATCTTGCGGTAAGTGCCCGCCAAAGTTCCATCCGCATCGATGACGACGGCGGTGTTGTGGTAAATTCCCTCGGTTCGTTTTTCAAAGAGCGGGGCGATGATCACCACCCGCAACTCCCGCGCCAGGCGGCTCAAAACCTCGGTGCTGGGACCGGGAATCGTCTCGGCCAGATCGAAAAGTTTCGCGTCCTCGATCTGGCAGAAGTAAAGCGATCGAAACAGCTCCTGCAGGCAGATGATCTGGGCGCCCTGGCCGGCGGCTTCCCGAATGCCCCGGCAGGCGTCTTCCAGGTTGCGGTCCAGATCTTCCGAGCAAGCCGCTTGAATCAGACCGACGGTTCGGAGGGTGGGCGCGGGGGACGTCATGGGGACACGGGGGGCTTTTTCCCACTCCGCGCCCGTTGACCCGCCGGAGCATGAAGACGCGTCCGGGCGCCGCAAGGGAGTGGGAGGGGTTCCGGGATTTCCATTGAATTGTCCATTTCCATATTTTATGCTAAAAAATTAAGTTATCATACCCTTAGGGTGATTCGCCCGCCATTTCTCGGGGTTTTTCCGGATTCCGCGTCTCCCGGTGGTCCTTTGAAGCAACCCTAAAACCAACTGAAAAAGACCGTGTGGATCAAAAAAGCATTCCGGGATTATTATAAACCCAAATTGAAGCGCGAATTGAAACGGGAACCGACTCCGGAGGAACTGGACCGGCGGTTCGAAGAAATTTACCGCCAGGTCAATTGCACCCTTTTGGTGGGAATCCAGGAGGGGGTGGGCATTTATTTTCATGAAATCGCTAAAATTTCCAAAGAAGAGTTGGATTCTTTCCGGGACCGTCCCGAGGACTACCTGCAGGACCGTTTCGGCGGCGGAAATTTTAAATTGAATTTTTATGAAGGCCCCTCATTTATCGTCTGCGTGAATTTCAAATTGAAAGGGGAGCCCAAGTGGCAGCATCGGGTTCGGCAACGTTCGAGTACGGGCAACGAACCCGCCAATTGAGTTTCACTGAAAACCCTGGGCCTGAATCCGAGAGCATTTTCCTCCGTCCCCAAACCAGGAATCCCACGGAAGACGCATTCAATTCCCGGCACCGTCGAAGAGATAGATCGTCCCCATGAAACAAACTTTTTCCAGGCCCCAAACCCAAAGCCCCCGCTTCGAGGACCAGGTGGAAGCCGTCTGCCGCCGGGTGGGAAGAGCCCCGGCCCCGGCCCGCGCGGAAGGACTGCGGGGCGCCTCCCGGGGGCTGTTTCTGGCCCAATTGCGGAAACGACTGGCCCGTCCCATCGTGGTCCTGACGGCCGACCCGAACACGGCGGAAACGCTTTTAGGCGACCTGAAATATTTTTTCCGCCACCTAAAGCTGAAGATCAACCCCCAGTTTTTTCCTCCCTGGGAACTGTTGCCCTACGAAAAATTATCGCCCCTGCCGGAAGTTTCCGGCGAACGATTGATGATTTTGAACCAACTCCGGGAGGGCGGCTGTCCGTTCCTGGTGGTGCCTTTGGAAGGGGCTCTTCAATGCGTGGTTCCCCGGTCGGTCCTGGAGAATCTGGTGTATCCCGTTGGCAAGGGGGACAGCCTGGACCGCGAGATTCTGGAAACCTGCCTGAGCGATAACGGATACACCCGGTCGCCCCTGGTGGAGGACCGGGGGGAATACAGCGTGCGCGGAGACATCATCGATTTTTACCCCCCGGGATTTGCCAATCCGGTCCGCATCCAGTTGTTCGGCGATGAAGTGGAATCCATCCGCCCGTTCGACCTCAATTCCCAGGTTTCCCTGGAGGAGTGGAACCAGGTCACGATTCTTCCCGTCCGGGAACTGTGCCTGACCGAGGCGCAAATGGAAGCGGGAGGGGACAATATTCTCGCCTACGGCCGGACCCATGATACCGACCGCCAACAGATGAAAGAATTGCTGGACCGAATTCAGCAGCTGCGAAATTTTTCCGGACTGGAATCGCTGGCTCCTTTTTTTTACTCCGAACGGGAGACCTTGTTCCATTACCTTTCCGAGGACACCCTGGTCGTGGTCGACGAGGAAGAGTTGATCGAAACCAAGGGGGAGCAATTCCGAAACCTGGTTCAGGAAGAATACCAGGCCGCCCGGGAGCGGGGAGAGGTGGTGCCGGAGCCCGGCCAATTTTACCTCGATCCGGACGAGGTGCAAACCCGCCTGTCCCGGCACCCCCGTTTGGTCATGAACACGTTGAAGTTATCGGAAAACGGCTCGCAAAACGCGGTCCTTTTCGACGTACGGGCCAATCCGCCCTTCCGGGGCCAGTTTGAACCTTTCGCTGAACAAGTCCTGGAATGGGAGGAGCAGGGAAAGCGGGTCGCGCTGGTGGCGCCGACCAAGGGGCAGGTGCGGCGTGTGCACGAACTGATGGATGAATACGGGGTGACCCTGGACGTCGATCTGGGATACATCAGCTCCGGGTTCCAGATGGAGGGATTCGACCGCGTGTTCGTCGCCGAACATGAAATTTTCGGCCGGACCCACAAGCACCGCTACCGAAGAAAACCCAAGTCCCAAAGTTTCCAGCGGGGATTCAAAGACCTCAAACCCGGGGATTACCTGGTGCACATCGAGTATGGAATCGGCCAGTACCAGGGAACCCGGGAACTGCANNAACCCGGGAACTGCAGACGGGGGTCGGCGGAGGAGAGTTCCTGGAGATTCTCTACGCCGACGATGAGAAGTTGTACATCCCCATGGACGGGTTGGGCTTCATCCAAAAATACCTCGGGTCCGGGGACGCGGCTCCGCCTCTCAGCAAACTGGGAGGGGTGGCGTGGAAACGGCAAAAGAGCCGGGCCCAGGCCGCCATCCGGGAAATGGCGGAGGATTTGTTGAAACTTTATGCCGCGCGGGAGCTGGCGCCGGGATCGGCCTACCGGCCCAATCCCGTGGTGGTCCAGGAATTTGCCGATTCGTTCGATTATGAGGAAACCGAGGATCAGTTGAAAGCCATCGATGAAACCCTCGAAGACCTGGAGCGGGACAAGCCCATGGACCGGCTGATTTGCGGGGACGTGGGGTACGGAAAAACCGAAGTCGCCATGCGCGCCGCGATGCAGGTGGTTTGGGAGAAAAAACAGGTGGCCCTGCTGGTGCCCACGACCATCCTGGCTCAGCAGCACCTGACCACGTTCCGCGAACGGTTCCGGAATTATCCCATCCAAATCGACGGGATCACCCGGTTCCGCAGTCCCCGGGAACAAAAGCAGATGCTGGAAAAATTGAAAAGGGGGGAACTGGACATCATCATCGGAACCCATCGGCTGTTGTCCCGGGACGTTCAGTTCGCCGACCTGGGACTCATCATCATCGATGAGGAGCAACGGTTCGGCGTCCGTCATAAGGAAGCATTGAAAAAGCTCCGCACCACGGTCGACATTCTCACCCTCAGCGCGACGCCCATTCCCCGGACCCTGCATTTTTCCCTGATGGGCGTTCGGGATCTGAGCGTTATCGAAACCCCGCCCAGCGACCGCTTGTCCGTCAAGACCTTTGTCCGCAAATTCGATGAAAAGATCATCCGGGAAGCGATCCTTCGGGAACTGGACCGCGGGGGCCAGATCTTCTTCGTTCACAACAAGGTGAAAAGCATCGCTTCCATGCAGGAGATGATCCAGGCCCTCGTGCCCGAGGTGCGGGTGGGCATCGCCCACGGGCAATTGCCCGAGCACCAACTGGAGAAGGTCATGAAAAAATTCATCGACAAGGAGATCGACCTGCTCCTGTGCACCTCCATCATCGAATCGGGGTTGGATATTCCCTCCGCCAATACCATCGTCATCAACCGGGCCGACCAGTTCGGGCTGGCCCAGTTGTACCAGTTGCGGGGCCGAGTGGGTCGTTACAGGCATCAGGCCTACGCGTATCTCCTGATTCCGGGAACGCTGGTCATCCCCGAAGAAGCCCGCAAACGGCTCATCGCCATCGAAGAGATGAGCGAGTTGGGGTCCGGATTTCAACTGGCGGCGCGGGATATGGAGATCCGGGGGGTGGGCAATATGCTGGGGCACAAACAATCGGGGCATATTTCCGCCATCGGGTTCGATCTGTACTGCCAAATGATCGAGGAGACCGTCCGGGAACTCCGAGGCGAAAAAGTGGAATCGCGGATCGAACCGGAAATCGACTTGATGGTTCGGGGCACCATTCCCAAGGACTATATTCCCGATCTGAATCAGCGTTTGGAAGTTTACCGGCGCCTTCAGTTGATCACCGATTTTCCCGAAAAGGACGAGCTTTCTCGGGAACTGGCCGATCGGTATGGCCCCCTTCCCGAACCGGTGGAAAAGCTGCTGATGCTTTTAGGGGTCCGGATTCATTGCCAAAAACTTCATATCTCCCGAATCAAGGTCAAGGGCGGAGATGCGGTGTTGACCTTTGAACCCACCACGCCTATTCCTCCCCCGAAACTCGCCGCCCTGGGGGAACCGGGGATCCAATTCTTGTCCGAGTATCAATTGGCGGTCCGACTCGACCGCAAAGATTGGAGACGGGATATCAAACGGATTCAAGGGTTTTTGTCGAAGTTGCAGGAAATCGGTAATGAAAATTGATTTGAAGCTTAGCTTTGCGGCCTTTTTGAGGGTCTTCCGGTTGGGGGTGTGGGCGCTTGTGCTGGCAGCGGGAGGCGTGGCGTGCGGGGGAAGTTCCGAATCGGAAAACACGGTGTCGGACAATTCCATCGTCGCGGTGGTCAACGGGAAGAAGGTGCCCGTGCAAATGATTCGGACCGAAATGGAGGCGCAAAAGAGAAAATTCCGGCTGAATAAAAAAAGCAAGATCCGTCCGCAGGAACTGCTCTGGTTAAAAACCCAGGCCCTCAACCAGGTCATTCAAACCACCCTGTTTCGGCAAAAGGCGATGGAACAAGGCATTGTGGTGACTCGGGAGGAGTTTGAAAAAGCCTTGCAGGAAACCCAGTCCGGGTACCAGGAGGAAACCTTCCGGAAACACTTGGAAATGGAGGGAATTTCCCCCAGCGAATGGAAAAAACGATTGAAAAACAACCTGTTAATAAATAAATTGATTGACAGGGAAGTGAATAGTAAAGTAAAAGTCACAGAAGAGGAAATAATAGAATACTTTAAAAACCATGAGGAGGAGTTTCACAAGGGCGAACGGGTTCGCGCTCTGCACATCATGGTCGAAACCGAAGATGAGGCGCGGCAGATCCTCAAGGAATTGTTGACGAAAGGGCGAGATTTTTCGGAACTGGCCAAGCAATACTCTCTGGGTCCGGAAGGAACCGACGGCGGCGACTTGGGCTACGTTCAATCCGGACAGATGCCGGCGGAGCTGGAAGAGGTGTTCAAACTGAAAGTAAATGAAGTGAGCAATATCATCCGGACGCCCTACGGCAGCCATATTTTTAAAGTGGTGGACAAACAGAAAGACCGAAAAATGAGCTTGGAAGAATCGCGCAAGATCATCCACGACAAGCTCCTCCGCCAACGCCAGGAAGAAACGTTTAAAGTCTGGCTGGGCCAATTGAAAGCCTCTTCTCAAATAAAGGTCAATGATGCGGTTCTGCAGGAACTGGAATAGAAATTGGGTGGGGTGGGGAGTTTTGGCGTGGACCCTGCTCCTCGGCTCCGACGCCCTTGCCGAAGTGTTCGATAAGGTGGTGGCCAAAGTGAATGGCGACATCATCACCTTGAGCGCGGTGGAAGAGCGCAAATCTATTCTCGTGAACCAGATCCGAGCCAACGGGGGAAAGGTGGAACTGAGCGACCGCGAATTGACCCGCGAAGTCCTCAACACCATCATCGATGAGAAGTTGCAGGTCCAGGAAGCCAAAAAGTTGTCCCTGAAAGTGGACAACTCCAACGTGGAAAAAGCCCTGGATGATATCAAAAAGGAAAACAACATCAGTGAAAAACAGCTGGCGAAAATGCTCGACCAGGAAGGACGCAGTCTCAAAGAATATAAGGACCATATTCGAGATCAAATCTTGACCTCCAAGGTGATCCGCTTTGAGATGGGAAACCGGATCAAGGTCAGCGACCGGGAAATGTTTCACTATTATAAAAACCACCAGAAGGAATTCTGGACCCCGGGCAAGTTTTTCGTCAGCCATATTCTGTTCATTGTGGATCCCAAGTCGGCAGACAAGGAAAGGCGCCTGAAAGAGCTCAAGGCCCGGGAAATTCTCCGCCGCCTTCGCGCCGGCCAGGATTTTGCGGAGTTGGCCCGGAAATATTCCGAAGACGTCTCCGCCAGTTCGGGCGGAACGATCGGAGAGATCAAACGCGGCCAGCTTTTGCCCGAATTGGAGAACGTCATTTTCAAAATGCGGGAGGGGGAAATCAGCGATTTGGTGCGCTCGAGTTACGGATACCATATCGTTAAAGTGGACAAGGTGGTTCCGGGGAAAACCCAGCCGTTTGACGAGGTCAAGGCCCAAATCCGGAACTTTTTGGCTCAGAAAAAAAAGAAAACGCAGTACAAAGAATGGATGGATGACTTGAAAAAGGAGGCCTACATCGAGGTTTCCCTTTTCCAGGAGGACGATGAAAATCCCGCCGTCGCTCAAGCCGGGGCGCGGGAGACCGCGTTCCTGCCCGAGACATCCCGGTCCCGGGAACGCTCCAGGACCCCCTCGTCCGGAAACTCCGATTTCCTCCTCGAAGATTGGCAGGAAGGTTTTTTTCAGGCTTCCGGTTCGACTTCGGTCCAAAAGGAGCCGTTGGGCCAGGACCTGAAAGCGATGGAACGAAAGCTGAGCGACCTCAAAAAGCTAAGGAACGATCATAAAATTTCCGAAAAAGAATACCAAAAACGGAAACAACGATTGCTGGATCAGTTGTAATCTCGGCCCTCCTCCCCCCGGTTTTCTTTTCTCTTGCCGCCCGCTTCCTCCCCGATCCATTCTTTTTTGAAAGACCGGCTTGGCTATCCCGGAATTTGGTATGGAAACCCTCATGAAAAAAGTGCGTCGGTCCGTTTTCCGGAGCGTGGCGCCCGGGCAAAAGGTTTTGGCCGCGGTCTCCGGAGGGCCGGATTCCGTGGCGCTGGCCCATCTCCTGGCGGAATTGCGGAAGGAACGCCCCTTCCGCCTGGAACTGGCTCACCTCAACCACAGGGCCCGGGGCGAAGAATCGGATAAAGACGCTCATTTTGTCGTCGAACTGGGCCATCGCTTGGACCTTCCGGTGCATGTGGAACAAATCGATGTGGCCCGGGAAAAAAAGGCGATGAGAACTTCTTTTCAGGCCGCCGCCCGCATTCTTCGGTACCAGTTTCTGGAATCGGTTTTAAAGAAAATCGGGGGCCATAAAATTGCCGTCGGCCACACTGCGGAGGACCAGGTGGAAACCGTGCTCATGAACCTGCTGCGCGGCAGCGGATCCACGGGACTGGCCGGGATGCCGGAGACCCGGGACGCGGTCATCCGGCCGCTTCAGGATTGTTTCCGCCAGGAATTGGAGGCGTATTTGCTTTCCCGGAACCTGGCTTGGCGTCAGGACCCGAGCAACCTGGAAACCGATTATTTGAGGAATCGGGTGCGCCTGAACTTGCTTCCCCTTCTGGAAGCCTACAATCCGCGGATCCGCCAGCGCCTTTTGGAGACCGCCCGAATTTTGCGGGAGGAGGATGCCTTTTTGGAGGATCTCGCCCGGGAAACGCTGGAAAAAATTTCACGGCCCCTTCCCGGGGGCCGGGGTCTTGAAATTTTTACTAAAGAATTCAATAGGTTGCCCAAAGCCCTCCAGAGAAGAACGGTGCGCCGGGGGGTTCGATTCTTGAAGGGGAATCTGCTTCGCCTGACCTCTCATCATGTGGCGGCCGTGTTGGCCCTGTTTCAGGAGCCGCGTTTTCAAAAATCCGTTTCTTTGCCCGGAAATTGGATCGCCCGTTGCGGCAGGGAAACGGTTGAAATTAGGAAAATCCCGGGACGGGAATCGGGCATCCAAGATTATGATACCGGTTCTTTCGTTCCCCCCACGAAACTGCACATCCCGGGGCGGACGCGGATGAAAGGGTCGGGAATCCAGTTCCGGGCTCAAATCCACTCCCCCTCCGAGGACCTGGTCTCCAGGGGCGGTCCCCAGACGGCCGTCCTCGATTTGGAAAAGACCGGGACGAGTCTGCAGGCGCGTTTTTTTCGTCCGGGAGACCGTTTTGTGCCCTTGGGAATGAAGGGGACCAAAAAATTGAAATCGTTTTTTATCGATGCAAAGGTTCCCCGGGAATCCCGAAGAAAGATCCCCATCCTCACCACCGCATCCGATGAAATCATCTGGGTTTACGGGTGGCGGATTTCGGAAACGTACCGGGTCACCGATAAAACCCGTAAAATCCTTGTAATTGAAGGTCATCAGACCTGAAACCCGCGGACCCAATTAAGCCCCAAAGCGGGGGTTATTTGTGATAAGATAAACGCGTTCCGTCGGTAACCTACAAGATTGAGAAGGAGAAGGTTTTGAACCAATTTTATCGAAACTTAGCGCTGTGGTTGGTCATCGGTCTTGTCCTGATCGCTTTGTTCAATATTTTCAGCCAACCCATGACTTCGCAATCGGAAATCGTGTTCAGCGATTTCATGGATCAGGTGGAACAGGGTCAGATCTCTGAAGTGGTCATTCAAGGGGACCAAATCACGGGGAAATACGCGGATGGGCGCACCTTCAAAACGACGGCGCCTCCCGAGACGCCGGATCTTATTCGCACCTTGCGCGAGAAAGATGTCCGCATCCGGGTCATTCCTCCGGAGCAAACCAGTTGGTATATGAATATTCTCATCTCCTGGTTCCCCATGCTCCTGCTTCTGGCGATCTGGATTTTCTTCATGCGGCAGATGCAGGCCGGGGGAGGGAAGGCCCTGTCGTTCGGCAAGAGCCGGGCGCGGCTGATGAACGAGTCCAAGACGCGGACCACTTTCAAAGACGTGGCCGGAGTGGAAGAAGCCAAGGAGGAATTGCAGGAGATCATCGAATTCCTTAAAGAACCGCAAAAGTTCAGCAAACTCGGCGGCAAGATTCCCAAGGGGGTATTGCTCGTCGGTCCTCCGGGCACCGGAAAAACCCTGCTGGCCCGCGCCATCGCCGGGGAGGCCAACGTTCCCTTCTTCAGCATCAGCGGTTCCGATTTTGTGGAAATGTTCGTCGGGGTCGGCGCGTCCCGCGTTCGCGACCTGTTTGAGCAGGGGAAGAAAAACAGCCCCTGCATCATCTTCATGGACGAAATCGACGCCGTCGGCCGGCACCGGGGTGCCGGACTGGGCGGCGGTCATGACGAACGCGAACAGACCCTGAACCAGTTGCTGGTCGAGATGGACGGGTTCGAGAATAATGAAGGCGTCATCCTCATCGCGGCCACCAACCGGCCCGACGTTCTGGACCCCGCTCTGCTGCGTCCGGGACGGTTCGACCGGCAGGTCGTGGTCAGCCGGCCCGACGTGCGCGGCCGGGAGGCCATTCTCAAGGTCCATACTTCCAAAGTCCCGCTGGCCGACGACGTGGAACTCAAGGTGATCGCTCGCGCGACGCCCGGCTTTACCGGAGCGGACTTGGCCAACCTGGTGAACGAGGCCTCCTTGCTGGCCGCCCGCAGCAATAAGAAAACCGTGGATATGGTGGATTTCGAGAACGCCAAGGACAAGGTCCTGATGGGGACCGAACGGCGGAGCCTCGTCATTTCCGAAAAGGAAAAGAAAACCACGGCCTACCACGAAGCCGGGCACACCCTGGTGGCGCTTCTGTTGCCGGGCACCGACCCCATTCACAAGGTCACCATCATTCCGCGGGGACGCGCGCTGGGGGTCACCCAGCAGTTGCCGATGGACGAACAGCACACGTATCCCCGAAGTTACCTGTACAACCAGCTGGCCATCTTGATGGGGGGACGCACCGCGGAGGAACTCTTCCTCGGGCAGATCACCACCGGGGCCGGCAACGACATTGAAAGGGCGACCGACATTGCCCGGAAAATGGTCTGCGAATGGGGCATGAGTGAAAAAATGGGTCCGTTGACTTACGGGACCAAGGAAGAACAAGTGTTTCTGGGCAAAGACTTCTCCATGCAGAAAAATTTCAGCGACCAGACCGCGAAACTGATCGACCAGGAAGTCAAGGCGCTGGTCATGGGGGGGTACAACAAGGCCAAGGAACTTCTGAACACCCACCGGGATGGACTGGAGAAGCTGGCCCAGACGCTGCTGGAACGCGAAACCCTGACCGCGGATGAAATCCGGGACATCGTTTTCGGCAAGAAGGACTCGGATAAAAAAGAGGACCAGCAAGAACCTCTCTCGGCCCCTTCCAAAATGGCCAATGAAAAAGATGACCCGCCCTCCGACAAGGGGAAGCGGGGGGATGAAGAATCCGAAGGGCTGGGAGGCGTCGGACCGTACCCGGACCCCCATCCCGCTTGACGCCCCGGGTTTTTTCCTGCTGGACGAGACTTAAGCCCCATTCCTTATTTCCACCGGAAGAGGAATGGGGCTTTTTTTGTTTGCCCGGGGTTTGAGCCCCTCAAAATCCGTTCTTCGAGGTCCCGGATCTGGTAAGATGGCAGGGCGGGCCCAAGCTGAGGCATATGGTGAGGTTCTCTTTTGATCCGGAAAAAGGAAAAAAGTCGGTTTCCCTCATGGGGGTCGTGAATCTTTCCCCCGACTCCTTTTACGCGGGCAGCCGGTGCCCGTCGGGGGACGAAGCCGTTCGGCTGGCGGAACGGCATGTCGAGGAGGGGGCGGATCTCCTGGATGTGGGAGCAGAAAGTTCACGGCCGGGAGCCCGGCCGATCCCGGAAAAAGCCGAACTGGACTTGCTTCTTCCCACGGTTTCCCGACTCTGTAAAAAATATCCTGTGCCCGTCTCCGTCGATACCTACAAACCCCGGGTGGCCGCCGCCGTCCTGCAGGAAGGCGCGTCGGCCATCAATGACATCACCGGATTGCGGAATCCGGAAATGGGAAATATTATTGCCCGGGCGCAAGCGGGCGTGGTGGTGATGCATATGCAGGGAACGCCGCCCACCATGCAGATCCGGCCGGCCTATCACCACTTGGTGGAGGAAATCATCGCTTTCCTGGAGAAATCCGTTCAGACCGCCCGGGAGGCCGGAATCGCCCCGGACCGGATCGCCGTCGATCCCGGATTCGGATTCGGGAAAACATTCGAGCACAATCTGGAATTATTGCAACGGTTGGAAGACTTCCAGGGGTTGAACCAGCCCGTCCTGGTGGGGATTTCCAGGAAATCGTTTGTAGGCAAAATCTTGAACCACTCGGTGGAAGATCGGCTGGAGGGTTCGCTGGCGGCGGCGGTGATCAGCGTCCTGAAAGGAGCCCGCTGGATCCGCACCCACGATGTGGGCGCCACCCGGCGGGCCGTCGAGCTGGCCCGGGCCGTTCGGGATTTTCAGAAAGAGGATTGAATGC
>JABAHQ010017841.1_pt2 | contig 16074 bp, 18 predicted proteins | sample 7062091 | NCBI WGS metagenome assembly JABAHQ01 (sample SAMN14534359, study PRJNA622989) | marine sediment metagenome | biome: marine biome [ENVO:00000428]; feature: marine pelagic biome [ENVO:01000023]; material: deep marine sediment [ENVO:00002113] | place: India: Gulf of Kutch | collected...
ACCTGGTAGACCCGGACGATTCGTCTTCACACCTCGACGGCGAGGATTTGCTCAAAAAAATCTCAGAGTCCGGCAAGTCCACGCCCGCGATAATAATAACCGGCAAAGACTTAATCGACGACATCTCGCTCGATCCGAAGTGGTTTGAGTTGAACGTCAAGGGTTTTATACAAAAGGGCAACCCGTTTTGGGCCGATGAGCTAAAAGACAAAATAAGAGAGGTCCTCGGACTGGTATATTGAGTTTGAAAAAAGTATTATACGAGAGCGAGAGCAAGGCTCGAACTCAAGGTCTGTAAAGAGCACGCAAGCCCAAAAGACATCCGAGCCCTCATGCAATATAGGCTAACCGTAATTCATCTCAAGGCAGGCATAGGCACTGTGGTTATGGATGCTCTCGAGGTTTTCGGCCTCGATGCTTGCCCAGTAAATTCCCTTGAGCTTCTTTAACCCAAGGGCGACATCCCTTACCACGTCTTCGACGAACTTCGGATTATCATAGGCCTTCTCGGTAACATACTTCTCATCGACACGTTTTAGAAGAGAGTAGACAGGGCTGCTTGCCGAACCCTCGACGACATCTATGATGTCCTCTATCCACACAAACTCGTCAAAACGGACGCCTACCGTCACAACCCCCCTCTGGTTATGGGCACCCCGCTCGCTTATCTCCTTTGAGCACGGACAAAGCGTCGTTATTGGAACACTCACCTCCACGACGAAGTCGTTTACTTCGCCTTGAGAGCCAGAGAGCCTGCAGCCGTACTCCATAAGTCCGCTCGAGCTTGAGACCGGAGCCGTCTTCTCAACAAAGTACGGAAAATCGACCTCGAGGTGTGCCGTAGAGGCCTCGAACTTCTCCTTCATCCTCTCGAGAATCTCCTGGAAGTTGTTTATGGTTATCTCGCCCTTGTGCTCGTTTAGTATCTCAACGAACCTCGACATGTGGGTGCCCTTGAAGTGGTGCGGCAGGTCTACGTACATGTTGACCGTGGCGATAGTGTGCTGGTTCTTTTTCTTCTTATCGAGCACGACTATGGGGTAGCGTATGTCCTTTACGCCTACCTTGTCTATGCCTATCTTCCTTGGGTCGTGCTCGCTTTGAATGTCTCTGAGCTCTTGTTTACTCATAGTACGTCGCCGCCGCGGTCTCCGACTCCCATACACGGACCCTGCTTACCCTGACGTTGCCGTCGTCGAGGTTTTTGCCGAGCTCCTGGTATATGTAGCGCGCTATGTTCTCGGCCGTGGTATTTATCTTGTCGAATGGTGGGACCTCGTTTAAGTAGTAATGGTCTAATTTGTCTATTACCTTTGCCGTCTCTGACTTTAGCACCTTGAAATCGATTGCGACATCGATATCGTCAAGCTTCTTTGCCTCTACAAAGACCTCTACCTTCCAGTTATGCCCGTGCAGCCTCTCGCATGCGCCCTCGTAGCCTCTCAGGTTATGGGCCGCTGCAAAATGCGTCTTGACGGTGAGCTCATACATGTACTTTACCTCCGCTCTTTTTTCTTCGCATATAGTCTAACACATAGCCTCTGGCTCCGCCACAACCGACTACCCAAACCAAAAAAAGACCCCCTTGAAGGGGGCCTTACCGGTGCTTTTGTATTGACTGTGTGCGTGTCGTAGGCGCTCTACTAAAGCCCTCCTGTCATCCGCACTCTGTGTATCCGCATCCCCTGCAGACCACGCAACCATCGGCGTGCTCGACCGTACCTCCGCAGTCGGGGCAAGCGCCGCGCTTTAGCGGCTCGGGGGCAAGCATGAAGGTAAGCTCCGAATGACCCGAGCCCGTAGCACCTTGCGACGTAGCACCAGAGCCAAGCGTCACAGAGTTGCTGCTTCTTTTAAAGCCCATGTACCACTCCATTGCCTGAGCCATGGCATCCGAACAGCTCATCACCTTGCTTCCCCCAAAGCCTACCGGGAGATGGCAACTAATGCCACGCATCTGCTTTACTATCTCTTCGGGCTTTATCCCACCCCTCATGGCCAGCGACGCCATCCTCCCTATAGCCTCGCACTGGGAGGTTGCGCACCCCCCCGCCTTTCCTATCTGCGTAAATATCTCCATCGGGTTTCCGGCAGCGTCTTCGTTTACCGTAACGTAGAGGTTTCCGCATCCGGTCTTCATCCTCTTTGTCACGCCAAAGGCGACCTCGCCTCTCGGCTTCAAGACGGTCTCGTGCCGCACCTCGACCGGGGCGGCACTCTGCTCGCCTTTTGCGGCCTCACTACCCCTTGTCAGCACCTGAGCGTCCCTTGAGCCGTCGCGGTAGACGGTAACACCCTTGCAGCCAAGCCTGTAAGCGAGCGAGTAGACCTTGGCAACGTCCTCGACAGTAGCGTCGTTTGAGAAGTTGACCGTCTTGCTTACGGCGTTATCGGTATACTTCTGGAAGGCCGCCTGCATCCTTATGTGCCACTCTGGCTCTATCTCGTGTGAGGTTATAAAGACCCTCCCAAGCTCATCCGGGACGGCGTCGATGCCGTGGAGGCTCCCACTCTTTGCAATCTCTTTAAGGAGCTCGGGCTTATAAAATCCTTCTTCTTTCGCTATCTCCTCAAATAACGGATTTACTTCGAGTAGCTCGGTGCCTTCCATCACGTTCCTTGTAAACGCCAGGGCAAAGAGGGGCTCTATGCCCGAGGAGCAGCCGGCTATTATAGATATGGTGCCGGTAGGCGCTATGGTGGTTACGGTCGCGTTTCTCACCGGCGCCCCGCCGTCGTAGACAGAGCCCTCGAAGTTCGGAAACGTCCCCCTCTTTGCAGCGAGTGCGACCGAGGCCTCTCTGCCCTTTTTTTGTATAAAGCCCATTACACGCTCTGCGGTCTCTATGGCCTCCTCGGAGTTATAAGGGATGCCGAGGCGTATGAGCATGTCGGAGAAACCCATTACACCGAGCCCGATCTTGCGGTTGCTTTTGGTCATATCGTTGATCTCGGAAATGGGGTAGTTGTTCATGTCTATGACGTTATCGAGAAAGTGCACGGCCTTTACAACCGTACTCTCAAGCCTATCCCAATCTATCTCATAAGCCGAGTTGCCGTTGGAGGAAGATTTTAACATGCGACTTAGGTTTATCGAGCCGAGGTTACAGGACTCATAAGGCAAAAGCGGCTGCTCTCCGCACGGATTGGTCGACTCCATCTCGCCAACGTGCGGGGTCGGGTTCTCCTCGTTTATCCTGTCTATGAATATTATGCCGGGGTCACCGTTCTTCCAGGCATTCTTTACAATCTTATCAAAGACCTCCCTTGCGTTAAGGGTGCCCACTGCCTCACCGCCCCGTGGGTTTTTAAGCTCATAGTCTGTGTCGTTCTCTACGGCCTCCATGAACTCCTCGGTAATGTTGACCGATATGTTGAAGTTATTGAGCTTCTCGTTATCTTCCTTGCAGGTTATAAAGCTCATTACGTCAGGGTGGTCTATGCGCAGNNGCCCCTCCTCGTACCGCCCTGTTTTATGGCCTCCGTGGCGCTGTCAAAGACGGTCATAAAAGAGACCGGCCCGGATGATATGCCCGATGTTGAACCAACTACGTCTCCCGAGGGCCTTAGCTTGGAAAACGAAAAGCCCGTGCCGCCCCCTGACTTATGTATAAGCGCCGTATGCTTTATGGCCTCGAATATACTCTCCATGGAGTCGTCTACCGGGAGCACGAAGCAGGCCGAGAGCTGTTGGAGGTCTCTTCCGGCATTCATCAGTGTCGGTGAATTAGGGAGGAACTCGAGCCTGGCCATCATCTCGTAGAAACCGGCTGCCACGGCCTCTGTATCGGCGTTCTTGTCGTAGTTCTTCTCTGCCTCGGCGATATTTGTGCATACGCGCCTGAACATATCCTCGGCACTCTCAAGTGGGTTTCCGTCAGCGTCTTTCTTTAGGTAACGCTTCTCAAGCACCCTCATCGCGTTTTCTTTTATCTCAAGCTCTGTCTCAAACCCCCTGTTTTGAGAATTGTTGTGCGCATTATCTTTCTTCGTCGCAGCGCCAGAGCGCCCCGGCTGCGCCGACAAACGACCTTGAATGTTCTGCTCCATAACTGTGACGACCTCCTGCAATTAAAACATGTAAAGTTTATTAAGATGAGTGCTATCTATATACTATATAGTAATCAATCGGTTACGCAGACGATAAGTACCGAAAAAAACGGCAGAAAAAACAAGGAAACAAAACAAGCATGGAAAGGTATCAAGAGTAAGCATATGATTTTTAAGGAAAAAGTTGACTATGTTGTATATCGTAGCCTATTAGACCACAATATATAGTGCTTGTCAAGTGAAAAATATCTTTGCCCGAGACGCCCCGACGACAAGGCATTCTGCGTCCTTATTGATAACTTGACACCCTTGCGAAGACTGCTATATTCAGATAATCAAGAGGCGGGAAGAACGCGATTGATAAAAAGAGAGGAGAGAATTAATCATGGCAAAGGAGATTCGTAGCTGCCTTGACATACCGAAGATAACCAACTGCAACGTAGACGATTGCTCATACAATAACGGCGGGGCCTGCCACGCCGTTGCGATAACCGTCGGCGGACACTCGCCGCCGATTTGCGACACGCACTGGAACTCGAACCAAAAGGGAGGGGTAGCTTCCCTTACCGGAGGAGTAGGCGCATGCAGAGAAGACTCCTGCAGATTCAACGCAAGCCTCGAGTGCTCTGCCCCCGATGGCATAAAAGTTATGATGCGTGAAGGTAAGCCGAACTGTGCGACATTTGAGAAGAGGTAAAGTATAAAAGTAATCGCGGACTATCCCGCCCGGCAACCGAATGCTTAGAAGTACCACTCGATGGATGTAATGTAGAGCTTTGGCACTTCGCCGAAGTCGCTTGGACCGCCTCCGCCTCCTCCAAAGAGTTGAGCGGAGGCGGTCCAGTAGAGGTCGGGTATTACGTTATAACTCAGGGCGGGCGATAAGAAACGGCTTTTACCGTCTACATCAAATATGGCCGTAAGCTTAAGCCTTGCAAGCGGGGTCAGGTCGTAGCCGAACCCAAAGCCGATAAAATTCTTCCCGACTGTTATTATCTCGGCACTGCGCTCAATCGAGGCAGACGAAGTATCGGGGACAATACGCCCGTTATAAAGGTACTCGAGCATAACGTAGAGAGTATTTGGAAATACGTAATCCACACCAAGAACACCCCTTGCAAAAGATTCGCCGTTCTCAGCGTCGGTTAACGTAAACTCTCCACGAACGCCGCTGCCTCGTAGGTTTCCGGCAAACTCAAGGCCGACGACCAGGTCGTCTTTAAACTCCCCTGCCATGAGGTAAAAATCGAATTCCTCGAAGTTCGTACCACCCCTTAAGCCAAAGCTGTCTTCAGAGGGCTCGTTAGCGAAGGCGTATACTGCGTTTACGCTTGTAAGCATCCCGGGGAAGTACTCGAGGCTTATTGCATCCACCCCCTCTCTCTCGCCAAGCTCCACCTTTAGCGGGCTTACGGGGTTAAGTAGATCGGTCGGGTTCCACAGGCGCCCCTGGCCCCAGTTTATCCGTTGTCTACCCGCCCTGACGTTAATTCTACTCTTTGAGTAGCTCAAATATGCCCGGTATACGCTGTGACGCCAATAAACATCACCTGTGTCGGTTATCTCGCTTGAGAGACGAAAGAGGTTGCTGCTTGATGCGTCCTTTGATGATTTAAACTCCTCTGTNNATATAATCTTTAAAAACAAGTCCGGTGCCGGGGCCATATCGAGCTCAAGCCTTAGCCGGGATAGATCCTCGGTAAAGTCTTCGCCGGATAAGGTCTCGCCGCTGATAAGAAGGTTTTTAAACGAACCCGAGAGAGAAGCCGAAAGGTCTCGACTGGCTACCTCCGACTCAGCGTGGACATTGCCGGAGGCAAAGAAAGATAAGAGAAAAACAAGGAGTGTGGTCAGCCGTATTAACATGCGCCCTATGCAGAGAGCCTTCCGTCCTTTATCCTAAGCACCCTTGACGCCTTCTCCATGACCGAAGGATCATGGGTGGAGACGATAAATGTAATCTCTTCCACCTTATTCAACTCCTTCATAAGGTCAAGCAGTGAGCCGCCGGTGGCAGAGTCGAGGTTGGCCGTCGGCTCGTCTGCGAGCACTATGGCCGGTCGCGAGACTATGGCCCTTGCTACAGCAACCCTTTGCTGCTGTCCGCCAGAGAGCTCTTTTGGCCTCCTATGGGCAAGCTCGCCTATCCCTACCTCCTCAAGGATCGCACGCGACATACGCTTTCTCTCGCTCTCGGCTATTCCCTGCAAAAGGAGCACGTACTCGACGTTCTCAAGCGCGGTCAGTACCGGTATGAGGTTATACTCCTGGAATATGAGCCCGATTCGTCTCAGCCTTATCTCGGAGAGCTCTGCTGCGCTCAGCTCGGTCGTATCGCGCCCTTCGACGTATATCTTGCCGCCGCTTGGTGAGTCAAGGCCGGCGAGGATGTTCAGCAACGTCGTCTTTCCCGAGCCGGAGGTGCCTACGAGGGCGACGAACTCCCCCTTCTCCACGGTCAGGTCAACGTCCTTTAGGGCCTCAACGGTAGAGGCGCCTTGGACGTAGCTCTTTTTTACGTCTATTGTCTTTATACACTCCACTTCCACCCTCACCTGCCTTGTAAAGAAGCCTGCCGGCGCCTATGCGTATCTCTCTTGCGTACCTGGCCGCTGCCTCGAGGTCCTTGGCCTTCTGTGCGCGGTTCCACTTTGTAAAGGGCGAGCCCTTCGTGGTACACGGCCCCTCCTCGAACTCATCGGGGTCGTCCGAGTAGCACTGCCAAAAAGAAAGCATCGGACAATGCGGTATGCAGTCGGCGCCGTCGATATTTAGTTTTTTTCTGTAATCGACGTAGAAGCCGCAGGCGCAGTAAGGCGCATAGGCCTCTCCGTCGTNNCCGGGCCACTGCCACTTTCCCTTTGAGGGGTTGTCCTCGAGCCACCTCCACATCTCATGGACGAGCTTGAGCGCCTCTTTCCTCGTAAGCCTTATCATACTCTTTCTACCATTGCCTCCTTCAGTTGCATCCCCTTATAACTCACTAAACATGTCTTTGCCTCATGACCTCGATCATTACGGCTCAAGGGGGGTCAGACGAAGTGTATCGCCTCTACCGGCTTAAGCCTTGCTGCTTTGAGCGCCGGGTATATTGATACGACTATTGTCGTAAGGAATATAATTATCGATGAGAATATCACGCTCGGAAAATCGTTTTCTGGGTATACGACCGGCTCTATCGCCATAAATAGCTCAAAGCCCTCCGCCCACTTGCTCATATCGACTCCTGTAAAGGATAACACCTCGTTCAGTGTAATGCCGAAGACCGCACCGGCAGTAGTGCCGATTACCGCTATGACGAGGGATTCGAGGAGTACGAGCTTTACCACCTGAAGCGGCTTTGTCCCAAGTGCCATCATTATGCCGAACTCCCTCGTCCTCTCGATTATCGACATGAGCATGGTGTTGAGTATGCCGAGAGATACCACCACGAGCACTATAGCAAGCAGAAAGTACATGAAGATATAGTCGAGCTCTATGAGCTCCTTGATGGCGCCAAGGACCTCTTCCCAGGACTTTACCTCGTAGCCCATCAGCGCAAGGTCCTTATCAAGCCTCTCAACGATTGGGGTCACATTCCTCGGGTCTTCGACGAGCACGGCTATCTCGGTTATACCATCGGCTATTACAGCAAGCTCTTGCGCATCTTTAATCGAGATTAGGGCAAGCGACGAATCCAGGTCCACCGAGCCCATCCTAAAGGTTCCGGCAAGCCTGAACAGGTCTGCGCCTATGGAGCCGTCGGCCGCCTGTATCATCAAGACTATCTTATCGCCGATCTCCGCGTTGAGCTTCTTTGCGAGCCTGTGGCCAAGCAGTATGCCCCCGCTTGCCCCGAGGAAAGAGCCCTCGTAGACCCTCTTCTTTATAGAGGTAATATCGCGCTCCCTCTCAAGGTCAATACCCCTTATGAGCACGCCGACCGAGTTCTCTGCCGTCGAGACGAGCCCGTATACCTCCACCCTCGGTGCGAATACGGTCACACCAGGCTCCCTTGAGAGCCTCTCGATGGCAGGGCCCGGCTCCTCTATGTAGTTGCTTATCTTGGGGTCGTCGAAGTAGCCTTCGGCATTGATTATGACGTGTCCGCTCTGGAGCTTCAGCGCGCTCTCTATCCACTGGACGTGAAAGCCGTGTATGAAACCAAAAAACAGTATTATCGCCGTAAGGCCGAAGCTTATGGCACCGAGCGTTATCAGCGTACGCCTGATGTTTCTCTGGATATTACGCCAGGCCATCTTGAAAAAGATACCCATTTGGCCGCTACCTCTCGGTCTTTAGATTCCGTAGCGTAAAGACGGAGTCGTCTATCGGGACGTTGAACTCTAGCTCGATTATCTTGAGCGTAGTCTTCCTCCCCTCTTCTTTTTGCGGCTCGAGCTCCATAAGCGTGGGAATCTTCCTATCGCCCATCTTTTTAACCGCAGAAAACGTCATAACCCTTATAAGCTCGCNNAGAACTCTTGTCTGAGCGGCAGGTACGTAGATCTGTCTATGTATGCGACGATTGCGCCCCATACAACGGGAACATCCGGCTTCGGAACCGACTCGATGACGTAGACGCTCCTGCCTTCAAGCTCTTCTGTGCCCTTTAAGGTGTGTACGTAATCGTCGACTATGCTTGATTCCTTCACAAGGTCGTCGTTTGTAAAGTCGCTCCCCATCCAAGACTGCATCATCATCGATGGCGGGATCTTTATCACCCTCTCAACCCTCGGCAGGTAGTTCCACATCTCGTTGGCTATCCTTAGCGTGCCTATCCCCGCCTCCTTGGGCGGCTCGAGGATGTGTATGAACATTTTGTCATCGACCCTGTTGTCCCAGACCTTCATCTTAAGCGTCCTCTCCCACCTCGGATCCTTTATCGTCATCTCGTAGACGCCGAAGCTGGTCTTGCCCCTAAGCAGCTGGTCCATCCTATCGATAATCTCTCTTGCGTTACTACCGACACCCTTGTTGTCTTCGGCCAGGGCGCCGGCTGCAGAAAAGAAAAAGGCCACCAGGGCCGCCGATATCGTCAACTTTCTTATCACCTCGAGAGCCCTCCTTAAGCGGCCACGAACAAGGCCGATGACTTAAAGACTACTACTTAACCCATTCGGCGTCAAGGTACTTAAAAGGTCCTTTTGGGGAGGCTGATGCCGCCCGGAGAAAGCCCCCCACCCACCCACTGAGACATCAAGAAGGAGATTGAAAACGCCCGCATAAATTGATATCTTAATCGAAATAATAACAGAGTATGGAGGAAGTACAATGGGAGACGACTACACCTACAAGGACACACTCGAGAAGTACAAGACCATAGCAGTCGTTGGAATGAGCAGAGACGAGACCAAACCGGCCCACTACGTACCGGCCTACTTCTCAGAGAAGGGTTACGATATCATCCCGATAAATCCGAAGGCAAAGGAGATACTCGGAGCCAGATGCTATAAGTCCATCAATGAAGTCGACGAAGAGATAGAGATCCTCAACGTCTTTCGCCCATCCGAGAAAGCAGCCGAGGTTGTCAAGAGCGCGATAGAGAGAAGAAAGGCGAGGGGGGACGTAAACGTGATATGGCTCCAGGAGGGGATAACGAGCAAAGAGGCAAGAAAGCTCGCCGAGGAGGCGGAAATAGAGTACTTCGAGGACAGATGCATGTACAAGGAGTACGTAAGGATACTACCGGATAGAGAGTAACCTCTGCGAGCGCTGCCCTCGTTACCCCAGTCTTCGACTCGCTCCCCTACTTCGGTGATATACGTTATGGCACAAGTATCCCCTCCAGACGTCCGCTCGCACTACTCTGAATCTTCTTAACCAATCAGATAAATCTTGATTAAATACCACCTATAAGTTCCATATCGGCCCGCTTTTTTGTCCATAAAAAGGCTTCATCTTTGAGTTAACGAAGTAAAGAATAAATGAAAATGATTTTTATTTGCAGCTACGGCGCCGAGTGTGTTACACTTTGCTTGTAGACGACTTTTTTCTTAACAACAAGCCTTGATCGTTAATAAAGCGCGTACACTATACAACGAGTGACAAAAGGGGGGGGCATCATGACATTAAACAAAAGAGAACTTCTGATTTGTATCGCCCTTATCGTAGGCGTACTGTCGGCCATATACATCTTTATCAACGGGGCCAATCGGGACATCGAAGCCGGGACCGAGCAGATAATAAAAGATGAAGAAGTCCGCTTTGCAAACACCAGGCAACGCATTGAGCAGATATTTACACTCCAGTACCAGAACGCCCGCACCATAAGCCTCCTGCCCGCGGTGCGAAACATCGAGGGCGGAAATCTCAAAGAAGGTGAACATAGTGCCGTAGAGGTCGGACGCTTCGACGAGGAGAGCGAAGATACCATCCAGCAGATATACAACAACCTCGCCGTAAACGTCTCGGTCTCAGAGATATACAGCGTAGTGGACGGCTTTGACCCGGGCAAGGGAGAGACCCCTTTTTTCATGTATGACTCGCTCATACTCCAGTCCGCAGATGCCGATGCAACCGAGCACGGGCACGTAAACCCCGACTTTCCTGAGGAGAGTGAAGAAGACGAATACGAGTGGTTCGCCACGAAGCTTCCGGAGCTAAAGAGGACCCACGGGAGCTTCGATTACTCGAGCATACACGAGATACCGGCCTTCCTCTCACCGGAGATGCGCACCTGCGACAACACGCAGTACACATCCAAAAAACAAGGCAACGTCAAGGACTCCTACGGCCATATCATGGTCGTTCCTTTCTATGACTACGACAACGGCTTCAGGGGCGTCATAGCCNNCGCACAAACATAATCGAAGCCGCACTACTGAACATACCGTTTATACCCCTTAGCGAGAACGAGCGGCGCCAGGCGAAGAGTCAAGGATGGTCCATCCCGGATGAAAGCGGGCGCTTTCTGCTCGCAAGCAAGGATGCGGGCATGAAGATCTACGACCGCCGTGCCGGCGAGCTTCCGTCCATATACAACTCCATCGTTGCAAACGCCTCGACCACCGACGGCGNNGAGAGAAAAGCTCAAGCTCCCCTTCAAAAGCGACATGGAACTCTTCTACCTCTTTGACGAAGAGGCATTGGCGGCTGTAAAGAGCGAGGCATTCAACGAGGCGGCTGTAAAGAGCGGTGGTGTCGTCATCATTGGCCTGCTCTGCCTCTTTATGATATGGCAGAGGGCCGGAAAACGCACTCATATAATGAACGTCACTCAGCGGCTTGGAAGTATCGAAGCCGATATAAACGACGTCATCGCACGCGTAACGGATGCCTCGGAGCAGATATCAGAGCGCGCCACAACGCAGGCGGCATCACTCGAAGAGACCTCGAGCTCGCTTGAGGAGATAACGTCTATGACAAACCAGATTGCCGAGAACGCCGGCAAGGCCGACACTCTCGGCAGAGAGACGAAGTCGAGCGCCGACGACGGCAGCATGGCCATGGGCAATATGCATATGGCCATGGAGGACTTGAACTCCTCTTCCGAGAAGATATCAGATATAATCAAGACAATCGAGAGCATCGCCTTTCAGACCAACCTCCTTGCCCTCAATGCGGCAGTCGAGGCAGCAAGGGCCGGAGAGCACGGCAAGGGATTCGCGGTCGTTGCCGAAGAGGTGAGAAAACTCGCCAAGAACACGGCCGAGGCCGCCAAGGAGACAACAAGCCTTGTCGAAGAAAACATCAATAAGGCCAAAGCAAGCGGGAATATGGTAGACGTAATGGAGGATGCGCTTAAGAGAATCACGGAAAACTCGGCAAGCGTTGCGGAGGTTATCTCGGATATAGCCGAGGGTACCAAGGAGCAAAACGAGGCGGTCTCACAGGTAAGCAANNGTAAGCAACGCCGTGGCACAGCTTGACCTGGCAAACCAGCAAAACGTTTCTGCGATAAACGATAACGCGCTCTCTACGAAAGCCCTATCAAACCAGGCGGAATCGCTGAAGGATACGGTAAGGACCCTTGGCAGGCTCGTAGGCAATCTCGACTCAACGGACAGCGACGAAGAGAAGCCAGGCCCCGAAGAGTCGACAATTGCCATATACGAAGACTGAGCAAAAAAAACACCACCACTCTCCAGCGGCCGTTGATCAAAGAGCGCGCCCGGCCCTTTTGCAAAGCAAACAAAAAAAGGCCTCCCATCGATTTGATGGGAGGCCTTTGGTTATCAACAAACTTTTATTACCTTGGTATAACGTTCGTTGCCTTTGCGCCCTTGTCATCCTGAGTCAACTCGAACTCAACTGACTGGCCCTCTGTGAGTGTCTTGAACCCTTCGCTCTGAATCGACGAAAAGTGAACAAAGACATCGTCACCGCTTTCCTGCTCAATGAAGCCATAACCCTTGGAATCATTGAACCACTTTACAGTACCTGTAAGCATCGCACAAAAACCTCCTTTCTGAATTTTAATAAGTCTTTAAGGTTTTGTGCAATCAAAGGTGATTATGTCCCTGCCGTACAAATCCTGCTAAAACTTATTATCAATATATTTTAAAACAACAAAAAAGGGTTGTCAAGTTTAATCTCATAGAATACACCCCGGCACCAAGAGGAAAATGGGNNCCGGGGGGAATTACGGGAATGCTGAGGATTCAGGCTGCCTTGGCGCTACACTTGCTCCCAACCTTGTTTTCTTGCTGTAACCTCTACAGCCCCTGCAACCGGCACACTGCCAAGAAGGCTTGACTCCACGTATGCAATAAGATAAAGAACCCGCAAGATTATCGACCAGAAGGGCCTTACTATCCTCTTTAGCAGAGACGGCCTACTTTTTGCCCCTTTTGCTAAAGGGGTGCTCGATTCGACCTTCCCCGTGAGCCTGGACCTTACTTCCCACGAAAAGACTCCGAGGACAAAACCAAAGAACTGCCAGAAAGGATGAGCATCATACTTTATATCAGTTATGACAAGGCCGCGCTGCTTAAGTAGCTCAAGGACCTCACGCCCGGTAAACTTATGCAAATGTCCATACCACTTCTCCTTGAGCTTCTCGCCTGCGCCTATCCTGGTAAGCATCCAATCGAAGGTAAAGGGATTGGCCTCGCAGGGGACGTAAAGGTGAAGATAACCGTCCTTCTTTAAGACCCGTATCATCTCATCTAGTGCCGCCTTGTGGTCCGGGACGTGCTCGATAAGGTCGATTGCATAGACTATATCAAACGACGCGTCTTCGATTGGAAGGCTGGCGGCGTCTGCGGCTACAAAGTCGACGCTCTCACCTCCGCTCTTTGCCCTTGCCCTCTTAAGTGCATCGAGACTGAGGTCGATGCCCGTAAGCCAGTAGGAGGGCCTCTTGCCTTGCACGGCATACAAGAGGTTGGCTGCTCCGCATCCTACCTCGAGGACTCTTCCCTGTTCAGGCAAAACCCGGAGCATGCGCTTTATCTTCAACCCGGCAGGACTCCACCTGATAACGGAGTAAGAGCCCATGATGTTTTTCTGATAATCGTAACCACTCATAAAAATAACCTCAAGCAAAAAGCCGGATCCAAGCAACGGGGCGTATTATATCACACCAGCCAACAAATAAAATCGAAAACCCGATTGGGGCATTTATGCTATAGAGGCAAGCCTTCGGGCTTAAGAAGTGCAGAAAATCAATAAATTGCTCTTTCATTTTTATCGACCATCCCCCCCCCGGCCTTCCAAGCAAAAAAAAACACCTTCTTGACAAGCCATAAATCGGGGCTAACCTTTAAACATGGTAAAGTGCGGCGCAAGATTAACCTCCAAGCTGACGTCCCTTATAGTGTAGAGACTGCCAATTCAGTACTACCGGATTGGTAAAAACAAGGAGGATAAGAAATGTTTGGTAATAGGGCCAATAAACGGTCTTCGTTGATAATTCCGATACTAGTCGTCTTTTTAACCGCAGGCGGAGCGCTCGCCTTCTACGAATTCCTCTTCGAACTCGGAGACCCGGCGATAACCCCGGGCTCTGCGAATATAACCGATGACACCCCGGATGTTCCCGATTGGAGCGAGCTCTTTGACGCAAGTGGTGCGCTAATCGATTCCAACACCAACGGGGTTCCAAACGCCGAGGAGGTCTTTGGTGGCCTTGGTGCCATATTCCTAAACGACCAACTCGCTGTAGGCAAACTTACCGACGACACCATATTTGCAAGCTCAAACAAAAATAACGACGCTGTATCGACATGGAACTGGGACACCGGCAATGTGCCGGTAAAAGACGACATCGCAAACGCTTATGCCTACGCCACCCTGGACTCCTCAAAGCAGAACCTTTTTATATTCACAGGCCTTGAAAGGCTTGCCCCGGAGGGAGCAAGCCACGTCGATATCGAGTTGAACCTCTCAGGGGTGGGTCTGGATAAAGCGCCCCCCTGCGGCTCCGACGAAAGTGCCGGAGTCGATGACGACGAACCGTGCGAGTTCGTAGGGAGTAAGCAGGCTGGCGACATACTCGTGGTCATGGACTTTGAGCAGGGTGGGAGGCTCGGTTTCGTAGAGGTCAGGACGTGGGACCCGGTCCTTGGCTACGTGCTCAAGATCGCCCTCGAACCGGACCCGGACACCGAATCGGCCGAGGGCTGCAATGAACCATTCAACGGATTCCCGGCGGAGGTGGTCTGTGCCGTAAATAACAACATAGATATTAATAGCGGTCCATGGCCGAGCTATGACAGGCACGGCAATATAATCACGACCCTTCCACCAAACGGCTTTACAGAGGTGGGTATAAACTTAAGCGCCCTCCTTGGCGGCGACATACCATGCCTAAGCTCGATACAAATTAAGACACGCTCTTCACCATCATTTAACAGCGAGCTCAAGGACTTCGTCTCCGGCGACTTCGACATTTGCGGAAGTATAACCGTAATAAAGGAGACCGTGGCTGACCCAGTCGATGGTGCTGACTTCGGGTACTCCACGACAAACCTCGAACCGGCATCGTTTAGCCTCGACGATGACGACGACCCGACACTGCTCGACACAATAGTCTTCTCCGACCTCCTCGAAGGCGACTACACGGTAATAGAGGACAGTATTCCCAGTGGTTGGGAGCTTACCGACCTTACATGCGAAGACCCGACGCAAGATACCGTCACAAACAACGCTACGGCCGATATAGCGCTTGACTTCGGCGAAGACGTCACATGCACATATACCAACACCAAGCTCGGTACGCTTATCGTGAGAAAGGAGACCGACCCCGCTGGAAGCAACTTTAACCCCGAGCCGTCATTCGAGTTTACCTTCTCCGGCGATCCGGGAAATCCCTTCAACCTCCTAGATGGAGAAGAGCAGACGTTTACGGACCTCGACCCGAACGTCACTCACACTATGACCGAGAGCAGCTTGCCAGATGGCTGGGACCTATACGAGATAACATGTGACGATTCCGGAAGCAGCGGGAACGTCTCTAACAAACAGGCCTCATATGACTTAAGCGGGGGCAATACGGTCAAGTGTACGTTCAAAAACCGCGCGCGAGGAAGCATCACAATCGAAAAGAACTCCATACCGGACGACCCGCAGACCTTCAACTACAGTGGCGACCTCGGTGACTTCACACTCGACGACGACGGCGCCGGGGAGAACTCGACTACCTTCGCGGATTTAATCCCGGGCTCCTACTCGGTCACGGAAAGCCTGCCGCCCTCTAACTGGGATTTCACCGGTCTTGCATGCGTAGACCCCACTGGGAATACGACCATAAACGGACGTACGGCCGATATCGAGGTGGACCCGGGCGAGGAGGTAATTTGTACTTACGAAAACACCAAGAGAGGGAGCATAACTATTGTTAAAGACGCCGTACCAAACGACCCGCAACTCTTCAGCTACACCGGCGACCTCAATAACTTCAGCCTCGACGACGACGGTATCGGCGACAACTCAAGCACCTTCACCGAACTTGTTCCCGGTACCTACTCGGTAACCGAGAGCGGTCCACCGGTTGGTTGGGAGTTTACGAGCCTTGCCTGCATAGACCCGACGGGTGATACGAACATAACCGGACAGACGGCCACGATAGAAGTAGACCCGGGCGAAGACATAACATGCACC
>JABAHQ010007691.1_pt7 | contig 16061 bp, 16 predicted proteins | sample 7062091 | NCBI WGS metagenome assembly JABAHQ01 (sample SAMN14534359, study PRJNA622989) | marine sediment metagenome | biome: marine biome [ENVO:00000428]; feature: marine pelagic biome [ENVO:01000023]; material: deep marine sediment [ENVO:00002113] | place: India: Gulf of Kutch | collected...
ATGGTGTTCCACGCGGGCACGGTGGCGGACGGCGAGGCCGTGCGCGTCTCGGGCGGGCGCGTGCTGTGCGTGACCGCGCTGGCCGATTCGGTGGCGCAGGCGCAGCGCCGCGCCTACGAGGTGGTCGACCGCATCGCCTTCGACGGCATGCAGTGCCGCCGCGACATCGGCTTTCGCGCGCTGTGATCGTTGCGCCCGATGCCGGCGGGCCCGAAGCCTGCTAGGGTCTGAGCATGGCCCTTGACAACCCGATCGCGAACGTCCGCGAGTACCTCATCGATCTGCAGGAGCGGATCACGTCCACCGTGGCGATGGTCGATGGCGGCCACTTCGTGGTCGACCGCTGGAAGAAGCGCCCCGGCGAGAAGCTGCAGGGCACAGGCGTCACGCAGATCCTGGAAGACGGCGCGGTGTTCGAGCGCGCGGGCTGCGGCTTCTCGCACGTGCGGGGGCCGCTGCTGCCGCCCTCGGCCACGCAGCACCGGCCGGAACTGGCCGGCGCGCCGTTCGAGGCCATGGGCGTGTCGCTCGTCTTCCACCCGCGCAACCCCTACGTGCCCACGGTGCACATGAACGTGCGCATGATCGCGGCCACGCCCAAGGGCAAGGCGCCGGTGTGCTGGTTCGGTGGCGGCATGGACCTCACGCCGTACTACGGCTTCGAGGACGACGCGAAGCACTTCCACCGCGCCTGCAAGGCCGCGCTCGACCCCTTCGGCGTCGACAAGTACCCGCGCTTCAAGCAGTGGTGCGACGAGTACTTCTACCTGAAGCACCGCGACGAGCAGCGTGGCGTGGGCGGCGTGTTCTTCGACGACTTCTCCGAACTCGGCTTCAATGGCAGCTTCGCCATGATGAGTTCGGTGGGCGACGCCTTCCTCGACGCCTACCTGCCCATCGTGGACCGGCGCAAGAACACCCCCTACGGCGAGCGCGAGCGCAGCTTCCAGCTCTACCGCCGCGGCCGCTACGTCGAGTTCAACCTGGTGTACGACCGGGGCACGCAGTTCGGCCTGCAGTCGGGCGGGCGCAGCGAATCCATCCTGCTGTCCATGCCGCCGCTGGTGAGCTGGGCCTACAACCGCCAGACGAAGAAGGGCACGCCCGAGGACCGGCTCTACCGTGATTTCCTGGTGCGCCGGGACTGGGTCTGATGGCCATCGCCACCCAGCCCATCCAGCGCGTCGGCATGTTCGGCGGCGCGTTCGACCCGCCGCACACCGCGCACCGCGCACTCGCGCAGGCCGCGCTGGACCAGCTCCGGCTCGATGCGCTGCACGTGATGCCCACCGGGCAGGCCTGGCACAAGGCGCGCGCTCTCTCGCCCGCGCACCACCGCATCGCCATGTGCGAGGCCGCCTTCGGCGACCTGCCGCGCGTGCGCATCGACCGCCGCGAGACCGAGCGGCAGGGCCCCAGCTACACCGCCGACACGCTGGCCGAGCTGCGCGCCGAGTACCCCGCGGCCACGCTTTACCTGGTGCTGGGCGCGGACCAGTTGCTCGCGTTCAAGTCCTGGGTGCGCTGGGAAGAGGTGCTCTCGCTGGCCACACTGGCGGTGGCCAACCGCCCCACCAACATCGGCGCGCAGGCCCTGCGCGGCGACGCTCCGCTCACCGACCTGCGTGGCGTGGACGTGCCCTTCGCGCGCCTGCGCATGCCGCTGCAGCACATCAGTGCCACCGCCTTGCGCGCCAAGCTGGCCAACGAGCCGGCCGACGACCCGTCGCTGGACCTGCTGGTCCCTGACGCGGTCGCGAGCTATATTTCGCAACACCACCTCTACCAGTCCCCTACATGACCAGCGAATCCGCCGCGAAAAAAGACATCCAGAAACTGCAAAGGGCCATCGTCGATGGCCTGGAGGACGTCAAGGGCCAGGACATCGTGGTCTTCAACACCGAGGAACTGTCGCCGCTGTTCGAGCGCGTGATCGTCGCCAGCGGCACCTCCAACCGCCAGACCAAGGCCCTGGCCGCCAGCGTGCGCGACGCGGTGCGCGAGGCCGGCTTCGACAAGCCCCGCATCGAGGGCGAGGACAACGGCGAATGGATCATCGTGGACTGCGGCCCGGCCGTGGCGCACGTGATGCAGCCCGCCATCCGCCAGTACTACCGGCTCGAGGACATCTGGGGCGCCAAGCCCGTGCGCCTGACCACCGCCGCCGCCAAGAAGGCAGAGGCGGCGAAGAAGAAGGCCAGGCCAGCCGCCGACAAGGTGGCCGAGGCCAAGCCGGTGTCGGCCAAGGCGGTGGTTCGCAAGGCGGCGGCAAAGGCCGCGCCCGGCAAGGCCCCCGCATCGAAGAAGGCCGCCGCGAAGAAGCCCGCGGCGAAAACCGCACCGGCCAAGCCGCGCGCCGGCATGAGCAAGGTGGTGGTGAACGCCCCGGCCGCGAAGAAGAAGGCCTCGCCCAAGGCCGCGCCCGCGGCGAAGAAGCCGGCCAGACCCGCCGCCAAGAAGAAGGCATGAAGCTCGTGATCGTCGCGGTCGGGCAGAAAGTGCCCGACTGGGCCCAGACCGCCTACGACGATTACGCCAAACGCTTTCCCCCGGAACTGCGCGTCGAGCTCAAGGCCGTCAAGACCGAGCCGCGCGCCTCCAAGACCACCAAGACCCTGTGGGCCGCCGAGCGCCAGCGCATCGAAGCGGCCATTCCGCGCGGCGCGCGCGTGGTGGCCCTGGACGAGCGCGGCACCACCCTGACGACGCAGGCGCTCGCGCAGCAGCTCAGGCAATGGCAACTCGGCGGCGACGACGTCGCCCTGGTCATCGGCGGGCCTGATGGCCTGGACCCGGCCTTTCGCGAGGCCGCGCACCAGCGCATCCGACTGTCCGACCTGACGCTGCCGCACGCCATGGTGCGGGTGTTGCTGATCGAGCAGTTGTACCGGGCGTGGTCGATCAACGCGAACCATCCCTACCACCGCGAATGACGAAGACCCAGGCCCCCTTCATCTACCTGGCCTCGCAGAGCCCGCGCCGCCGCGAACTGCTCACGCAGTGGGGCGTGCGCCACGAGCTGCTGTTGCCCGATGCCGACGAAGACGCGGAGTCGCTGGAGGCCGCGCACCCGAACGAGGCGCCCGCGCGCTACGTGCAGCGCGTCACCGCGCTCAAGCTCGAGGCCGCCCTGGCGCGCTTGAAGCGCCGCGGTCTGCCCGCCGCGCCCGTGCTGTGCGCCGACACCACCGTGGCGCTGGGCCGGCGCATCCTGGGCAAGCCGGCCGACGCGGTCGAAGCGCGGCGCATGCTGACCGACCTGTCCGGCCGCACGCACCGCGTGCTCACGGCCGTGGCGGTGGGCAAGGGCGCGCGGCGCTGGACGGCGCTGTCCGCCTCCAACGTGCGCTTCGACGCGCTCACGCCCACGCAAATCCGCCGCTACGTCGAGGGCGGCGAGCCCATGGGCAAGGCCGGCGCCTACGCCATCCAGGGCCACGCGGGCCTGTGGATCCGCCGCATCACCGGCAGCCACACCGGCATCGTGGGTCTGCCCGCGTTCGAGACGGCGCAATTGCTGCGCGCGGCCGGCCTTTCCATCCTTTGACGAGCCCCATCCCATGAACCAGGACATCCTGATCAACTGGTCTCCGCAGGAGACGCGCGTGGCCGTGGTGGAGCAGGGTGCCGTGCAGGAGGTCCACATCGAGCGCACGCTGGAGCGCGGGCTGGTGGGCAACATCTACCTGGGCAAGGTCTCGCGCGTGTTGCCGGGCATGCAGGCGGCCTTCCTGGACATCGGCCTGGACCGCGCGGCCTTCCTGCACGTGGCCGATCTGATGCCCAACATCCAGGCCAAGCACGCGGCTCCGCGCACGAGCGGGCCGGCTCCTGCAGAGCCTGCTTCGCCACCGGCGGGCTCGGCTGAGGCGCCGGTCGTCCCACCGGTCACCGCGCCCAAGGTGCTGGCGCCCAACCCGGTGCTGCCCATCGAGAAGCAGATCTTCGAGGGCCAGGCGCTCATGGTGCAGGTGCTCAAGGACCCGATCGGCACCAAAGGCGCGCGGCTCACGGCGCAGATCAGCATCGCGGGCCGGCTGCTGGTGTTCCTGCCGCAGGACAATCACATCGGCGTGTCGCAGAAGATCCCGCCCGCGCAGCGCGAGGCCTTGCGCCAGCGACTGCTGGCCCTCACCGCCACCAGCGACGGCAGCCCCTCGGGCGGCTTCATCCTGCGCACCAACGCCGAGGACGCCGACGACGAGGAACTGGCCGACGACGTGGCCTACCTGCGCAAGACCTGGCTGCGCATCAAGGAAGCCGCGTTGCGCCAGCCGCCGGCCTCGCTGCTGCACGAGGACCTGAACCTCATGCAGCGCGTGCTGCGCGACCTCTCGGGCGCGGGCACGCAGTCCATCCGCATCGACTCGCGCGAGCAGCACGGCCTGCTCACGGGCTTCGCGAACGAGTTCATGCCCGACACCGTGGCCAAGCTGCAGCACTACAGCGGCGAGCGGCCCATCTTCGACCTGTTCAACGTGGACGAGGAGATCGTGCGCGCGCTGGGCCGGCGGGTGGAACTCAAGTCGGGTGGCTACCTGGTCATCGACCAGACCGAGGCCCTGACCACGGTGGACGTCAACACCGGCGGTTTCGTCGGTGCGCGCAACTTCGACGACACGGTGTTCCGCACCAACCTCGAGGCGGCGCAGGCCATCGCGCGTCAACTGCGCCTGCGCAACCTGGGCGGCATCGTCATCGTGGATTTCATCGACATGACGCGCGAGGACCACCGCGAGTCGGTGCTGGCCGAATTCCGCAAGCAACTCGCGCGCGACCGGGTCAAGACCATGATCGGCGGGTTTTCGCAGCTCGGCCTGGTGGAGATGACGCGCAAGCGAACGCGCGAATCCCTGGCGCACATGCTCAGCGAGGCCTGCGAGGCCTGTGGCGGCAAGGGCCACGTGAAGACCGCGCGCAGCGTGTGCTACGACATCCTGCGCGAGATCCTGCGCGAGGCGCGCGCCTTCAACCCGCGCGAGTTCCGCGTGGTCGCGTCGCCCAAGGTGGTGGAGCTGTTCCTGGACGAGGAGCGCGCGCACCTGGCCGGGCTGTCGGAGTTCATCGGCAAGCCGATCTCGCTGCAGAGCGAGAACTCGATGACGCAGGAGCAGTACGACATCGTGTTGATGTGACCACCCCCGCCGCGCTGCGCGCGGCCCCCTCAAGGGGGCGATGCCGACGGACCGGCGGAGCCGGATCCGTGGCATCTCTGGACTCAGGCCACGCGCGCCGGCGGCCCCTCGCGCACCGGGCCCACCTGCGACTCGATGTCGTGCTGCAACTGCTGTCTCAGTCCGAGCAGGAACCCCAGTTCAGCCACCACGAACAGCGGGCCGATGATCAGACCCATCAGGTCGTCCACGAAGGCGGGCTTGCGGCCCTCGTAAAAGTGGCCGATGAACTGGATCACCCAGCCCACGACGAACAGGCCGATGCCCACGGTGAGCCACACGGCGGTGGACTGCGCCGCCACCGCCTGCGCGAACCACAGCGACAGCGCCATCAGCGCCGCCATGACCACGCCCAGGCGCAGGTCCAGCTTGAGGTAGTACAGCACCGTGAGTACCGTGACCACCGTGGCCGGTGACAGCGCGATGGCGCCCCACTGCGCGAACGCTGGCCGCGCCAGCAGCACGGCCACGGCCAGCACGATCATGGGGATGCCGACGAAGTGGGTGAGGATGTTGCGGCGGTCTCGGTGGTAGGCCGCGTACTGGGTGAGCTGTTCGGTGAGGTTGCGCATGGCGTGTCTCCGATGCCGGGTGGCTTGCTCCGCCCTTGTACACCCGTGCGCCGCCGCGCTCAATCCGGTGTGTCCTGGGGCGCTGTCGCCTGCGCGTCCTCGCCCGCCGAGCCCAGCCCCTGCGCATGCAGCCGCGCGTAAACGCCGTCGGACGCCAGCAACTGCGCGTGCGATCCCTGCTCGGCGATGCGGCCTTCGGCAAGCACGATCACGCGGTCGGCGTGTTCGATGGTGGAGAGCCGGTGCGCGATGACCAGGGTGGTGCGGCCCCGCATGAGCCGCGCCAGCGCGTCCTGCACCAGCCGCTCGGACTCGGTGTCCAGGGCGGAGGTGGCCTCGTCCAGGATCAGGATGGGCGCGTCCTTGAAGATGGCGCGCGCGATGGCCAGGCGCTGACGCTGGCCGCCCGAGAGTTCGGTGGCGTTGTGGCCCACGTTGGTGTGCATGCCCTGCGGCAGTCGCTCCAGCAGATCGCCCAGGTTGGCCGACAGCAGGGCGGCGCGCACGCGCTCGCCGTCGATGTCGGCGTCGGCCGCGCCCAGGGCCACGTTGGCGGCCAGGCTGTCGTTGAGCATCACCACGTCCTGGCTCACCAGGGCGAACTGGCGGCGCAGGGCGGCCAGGTCCCACGCGGGCAGGGGCACGCCATCGAGCGACACCGTGCCGCGTTCGACCTCCACGAAGCGGGGCAGCAGGTTGATGAGCGTGGTCTTGCCCGAGCCCGAGGGGCCGACGAACGCCACGACCTCGCCGGGGCGGATGTCCAGGTCGACGCCGCGCAAGGCCAGGCCGGCGTCCTCGCCGGCGCTCGCCGACTCCGCCTTGGGCGGGTAGCGCACCCACACGCCGCGCAGCTCGATCGCTCCCTGCACGCGCTCGGCCACGTGAGTGCCGCCGGCCTGCTCGGGCGTTTGCTCGATGAGCTCGATGCCGCGCTCCAGCGCCGCCAGGCCGCGCGTGATGGGCGAGGCGATCTCGGCCAGGTGCCGGATCGGGGCGATGAGCATCAGCATGGCGGTGACGAAGGCCACGAAGTTGCCCACGGTGACGCCGGTGGTGCTGCTCTGCCACAGGGCCACGGCGATGACGGCCGACAGCGCGGCCGAGGCCAGCAGCTGGGTGAAGGGCGTCATGGCCGCCATGGCGATGGTGCTCTTGAGGGCGAGGCGGCGCAGCGCCACGCTGAGGTGGTCGAAGCGCTCGGCCTGGCGCTGCTGCGCGCCGTGCAGGCGCACCACGCGGTGCGCCAGGGCGTTTTCCTCCACCACGTAGGCGAGCTCGTCGGTGGCCTGCTGGCTGGCGCGCGTCAGGCGGTACAGGCGCTTGGAGAGCACCCGCATGATCCAGGCCAGCCCCGGGAACACCGCGATCACGATCAGCGTGAGCTTCCAGTTCAGGTAGAGCAGGTAGCCCATGAGCGCCAGCAGTGTGAGGCTGTCGCGCGCCAGCGTCAGGAAGGACGAGACCAGCATCTGCGAGCCGGTCTGCACCTCGTACACCAGCGTGTTGGACAGCTTGCTTGCGCTCTGGTGCGAGAACAGCGAGAGCTGCGCCGCGTTGAGCTTGGCGAACATGGCGCGGCGCAGGTTGAGCATGCCCGTGTTGGCCGTGTACGAGAGCGCGTACTGCGCCACGAAGGACGCCATGCCGCGCACCCCGAACAGGCCCATGAAGGCCACGGGCACCATCCACAGCGGAATGCGCCCGTCGTTGAAGCCCTCGTCGAGCAGGGTCTTGAGCAGGGCGGGAATGAGCGGCTCGGTCAGCGCGCCAATGACGGTGGCGAGCGCGGCGAAGACGATGCCGGTCCTGGCGTCACGGAAATAGGGCCAGACGCGCAGCAGCCGCTGGCGCAGCGGGCCGGAGGGTGGGGCGGTGGTCGGGTCGGTGGGGTTCAAGTCGGGTGTTCGAAACGGGCGCCGTGGGTGAAAGGCCGGGGAACCATTCGGCGCGGGCGCGGTCCAGCAGGCCGCGAGGGCACACATCTTGTCACGGCTTGCCTGCGGACGTCCGTTATTATCGGCCGCTACTTCCAAGGGCACCGGGCCACGCGCCCCGCGCTGCCCGCCATCCCAACACCATGCACCAACCGCCCCGACTCCATCCCTCGACCGGGATGCCGCGCCGGCATGCCCTGGGTCTCCTCTCTGCTTCCGCCCTGCTGGGCTGGCCCGTTTCCAGCGCCCTGGCGCAGTTCCGGGTCGAGGTCACGGGTGTGGGCCTCACGCGCTTTCCCTTCTCCGCCGTCAGCTTCCGTGGCAATGAGGCCGCGAGCGAGAACATCGCCGCCATCGTGCGCGCCGACCTGGAACGCTCGGGCCAGTTCGTCGCCGTGCCGCCCTTGAGCGGTGCGCTCGACGAAACCTCGCGCCCCGACCTCGCCCCCTGGCGCGAGCGCGGCGCCGACTCCCTGCTCACCGGCAGCGTCACCCGCCTGGCCGACGGCCGCTTCGACGTGCGCTTCCGCCTCTGGGACGTGGTGCGCGCGCAGGACCTGGGCGGCCTGAGCTACCCGGTGGGCGCCACCGACCTGCGCCTGGCGGCCCACAAGATCGCCGACTACATCTACGAAAAGCTCACCGGCGAGAAGGGCGTGTTCTCCACCCGCATCGCCTACGTCACCAAGGCCGGCACACGCCACAGCCTCTGGGTGGCCGACGCCGACGGCGAGAACGCGCGCGCCGCGCTCACCAGCCCCGAGCCCATCATCTCGCCGAGCTGGGCGCCCGGTGGCGGGCAACTGGCCTACGTGTCCTTCGAGTCGCGCAAGCCCGTCATCTACGCGCACGAGGTGGCCTCGGGCAAGCGCCGTCTGCTGGCCAACTTCCGCGGCTCCAACAGCGCGCCGGCCTGGTCGCCCGACGGCCGCTCGGTCGTGGCCACGCTGTCCCTCTCGGGCAATGCACAGCTCTACACCATGGACGCCAACGGCGGGGAGCCGCGCCGCCTGACGCAAAGCGCCAGCATCGACACCGAGCCCGTCTTCAGCGCCGACGGCAAGCAGATCTACTTCGTGAGCGACCGCGGCGGCTCGCCGCAGATCTACCGCATGTCCCCACAGGGCGGCAATGCGCAGCGGGTCACCTTCACGGGCAACTACAACATCTCGCCCTCGGTCAGCCCCGACGGGCGCTGGCTTGCCTTCATCTCGCGCGTGAACGGTGCCTTCCGTCTGCACGTGATGGAACTGTCCACCGGCACCGTGACCGCCCTCACCGAGACCAGCGGCGACGAGAGCCCCAGCTTCGCGCCCAACAGCCGCATGATCATCTACGCCACCCGCGACAAGGGTGGCGACGCGCTCATGACCACCACCGTGGACGGCCGCATCAAGACCCGCCTGGCGGGTGCGCAGGGCGATATCCGCGAGCCCGAATGGGGCCCGTTCCTGCGCTGACCGGCACGCGATTTGCCACCCGTTTCGGTTTTCGTTTTCTTTCTCCATCAACAACACCTCTCAGGAATCGCCATGTTCCCAACCTCCGCTCTCCGTCGCACCAGCGGCCTGCTTGCCGCCCTGATCGCCGCCGCCGTGCTCGCGGCCTGCGGCTCCAACGTCCGCCTCGATGAGCCCCCGGTCGAAGACCGCACCGGCACCGCCGCCGGCGCCGGCGCGGGCGGGCAGGGCAGTGGCGTGGACCAGCGCGGCGTGGCCGGCGTGCAGGTGCCGGGCTCGGGCAGCACCCAGCCCACGCAGATGCAGCGCATCGTCTACTTCGACTACGACAGCTTCGAGGTCAAGCCCGAGGCCACGCAACTGCTCGAGGCCAACGCCCGCTACCTCAACGCCAACCGCAACGTGCGCGTGGCCCTGGAAGGCCACACCGATGAACGCGGCGGCCGCGAGTACAACCTGGCGCTGGGCCAGAAGCGCGCCGAGGCCGTGCGCCGCGCGATGTCGCTGCTGGGCGTGCCCGACAGCCAGATGGAAGCCGTGAGCTTCGGCGAAGAGAAGCCCGCGCAGACCGGCGCCGACGAGTCCGCCTGGGCCAAGAACCGCCGCGTCGAACTGACCTACCGTTGAGCCGCAGCATGAGCTTTGCGCGCTGGAATTCCACGCTCGCCGCCGGCGTTCTGGCGCTGGGCGGCCTGTGGGCGCCCTCGGCCCATGCCCTGTTCGGCGACGACGAGGCGCGCAAGGCCATCGTCGACCTGCGCCAGCAGGTCGAAGCCGGCCGCCAGGCGTCCGAGGCCGCGGCCGCGCAGCAGCGCGAAAGCGACGCCTCGATCAAGCGCAGCATGCTCGAGCTGGCCAACCAGATCGAGCAACTGCGCGGAGAGATCGCCCGCATGCGCGGCCAGAACGAGCAACTCGCGCGCGAGGTGGCCGACCTGCAGCGCGCCCAGAAGGACGTGCAGGCCGGCATCGACGAGCGCCTGCGCCAGGTCGAACCGGTGAAGGTCGAGCTCGACGGCCGCAGCTTCACCGCGCAACCGGCCGAGAAGGCCGAGTTCGACGCCGCCATGGCCACGCTGCGCAAGTCCGACTTCGTGGGCGCCACGGCNNCCACGGCCGCCTTCAATGGCTTCCTGCGCCGCTACCCCACCAGCGGCTACACCCCCGTGGCGCTGTACTGGCTGGGCAACGCGCAGTACGCGGCGCGCGCCTACAAGGACGCCGTGGATTCGCACCAGCGCCTGGTGCGCGAATTCCCCGACCATCCCCGCACCCCCGAGGCCATGCTGGCCCTGGCCAACAGCCAGGTCGAGCTCAAGGACACCAGGGGCGCGCGCAAGACGCTCGAGGATCTGGTCAAACAGCACCCGCAGAGCGAAGCCGCCGGCGCGGCCAAGGAGCGCATCGCGAGATTGAAGTGNNGCGGCCCGGCAAAGCCGGTTCCGCGGTGTCTCCGGGTTCAACCCTCGCCTGCGGAGAGCTTCATGGCCGCCCCTACAATCGCGGCCCTATGGATGACCTCGCCGCCCTTCAATCCCTGAACCAGACCGTGCTGTGGGCCGCCTTCGCGGTGGCCGCGGTCTTCGGTTTCATCGCCCAGCGCACCCATTTCTGCACCATGGGAGCGATCAGCGACATCGTCAACATGGGCGACTGGACCCGCATGCGCATGTGGGTCATGGCGGTGGGCGTGGCGGCCATCGGCTTCTACGGCATGGGCTGGCTGGGCTGGATCGACACCAGCCAATCCCTCTACACCGGCAGCCGCTTCATCTGGCTCTCCGCGCTGGTCGGCGGCACCCTGTTCGGCTTCGGCATGGTGCTGGCCTCGGGCTGCGGCAGCAAGACGCTGGTGCGCATCGGAGCGGGCAGCCTCAAGTCGCTCGTGGTGTTTTTCGTGATGGGCCTGGCCGCGTTCATGACGCTGCGCGGCATCTTCGGCGTGGTGCGCGTGAACACCGTGGACCGCGTCAGCGTGGAACTGCCGTCGGGCTCGGCCCTGCCCACCTGGGTGGCCAACGCGCTCGGCATGGAGCCCGGGCTGGCGGGCCTGCTCTGTGCGCTGGTCATCGGTATCGCGCTCATTGCCTGGTGTCTGAGCAGCGCCGACTTTCGCACCGGCAACAACCTGTTCGCGGGCATCGGCATCGGTCTCACCATCGTCGGCATGTGGTGGGTCAGCGGCCACCTGGGCTTCGTGCCCGAGCACCCCGAAACGCTGGAGCCGGTCTACGTCGGCAGCAACAGCGGGCGCATGGAGGCCCTGACCTTCACCGCGCCCATGGCCTTCGTGCTCGATTGGCTGATCTATTTCAGCGACACCACCAAGGTGCTGACCTTCGGCGTGGTCACGGTCTTCGGCGTGGTGGCGGGCTCGTTCGTCTGCGCCCTCATCGAGCGCAGCTTCCGCTGGGAAGGCTTTCGCGACACCAGCGACACGGCGCTGCACCTGGTGGGCGGCGCGCTCATGGGCGTGGGTGGCGTCACCGCGCTGGGCTGCACCGTGGGGCAAGGTTTGTCGGGCCTGTCCACACTGAGCCTGCTGAGTGCCATCGCCGTCGCGGGCATCGTGGGCGGCGCGGTGCTGGGCTTCAGGTTCCAGATGTGGCTGCTGGAGCGCGCGGGGTGAACATGGGCGGCACGCTCGACGCCGAGCGCTTCGAGCGCCGCTTCGGTGGCCTGCGGCGGCTGTACGGCGTGCAAGGCGCGCAGCGCATCTTCGATGCGCATCTGGTGGTGGTGGGGCTGGGCGGCGTGGGTTCGTGGGCGGCCGAGGCGCTGGCGCGCAGCGGCGTGCGCCGCCTCACCTTGATCGACCTCGACCACGTCGCCGAATCCAACATCAATCGGCAGGTGCACGCGCAGGACAGCACGCTGGGCCAGGCCAAGGCCGAGGCCCTGCGTGATCGCATCCTGGGTTTTCATCCCGACATCGAACTCGATCTGGTGGACGACTTCGTGTCACCGGAGAACTGGCCCGGCCTGCTGCAGGGTCAGCGCCCCGATGGGCTCATCGACGCCTGCGACCAGGTGCGCGCCAAGACGGCGATGGCCGCCTGGGCGAAGGCCGAGCGCGTGCCCTTCGTGAGCGTGGGCGCGGCGGGCGGCAAGCGCCGCGGCGAGGCGGTGCAACTGGCCGATCTCGCGGACGTCACGCACGACCCCTTGCTCGCGCAACTGCGCTACCGTCTGCGCAAGCACCATGGCGGCGCGCGGCAGGGCCGCATGGGCACCACGTGCGTGTTCAGCCGTGAGGCCGTGGCGCCACCGGACCCGTCGTGCGGCCTCGACGGTGGTGATGGATCGCTGAACTGCCACGGCTTCGGATCGGTCGTCACCGTCACCGCCACCTTCGGTTTGTGCGCCGCGGGTTGGCTGCTCGACACGCTGGCGAACGCATCGCAAGAAAAAAGCGATCGGTCTTCAGAAAGCCATCAAAGGCACGCTATAATCTGAGGCTTCGCAGCAAGCGACAAGCAAGTTGCGGAGACGGTAAGAAAAGTGTGGGACGTTAGCTCAGTTGGTAGAGCAGCGGACTTTTAATCCGTTGGTCGGCAGTTCGAGCCTGCCACGTCCTACCACCAACAGGAAGGCCTTGGTCGCAAGACCAGGGCCTTTTTCTTGTCCGCAATTTTCCGCTCTGTTTGTCCCTGAGAGCTCAGGTGTCGGGAACGACCTGGCCCACGGTCGCGGAGGATTTGGGCTCTTCAGGCGCTTCGGCCTCGGCGGCTTCCACGTCAGCGTGTGGCTTGTGTCGGGCGATCGCCTGCATCAGGTCCTGCGCCATGCCCTNNGCCCTGCAAGAGCTTGATGTCGCGCTCGCTCAATCGTTTCGGTTCGGTGTCGAGCAGGCACAAGGAGCCGATCGCGCCGCCACGCTTCATGCGCAGCGGTGCACCCGCATAAAAGCGCAGGCCCGCGGCGCGCAGGTCCGGATTGGCGGCGAAGCGGGGGTCCTTCGCGATGTCGGGCACGAGCAGCACCTCGTCGCGAGCCACCACATGGCCGCACAGGGCGCGTTCACGCGGCCGTTCAAAGGCCTTGCCGCTGTCGATCACCACGTCCTGACCCTCCACGGAGCTGCGCAGCGCGCCGTGAAACCCCAACACGCGCAACTCGCTCTCGGTGACCACCGTGACCATGGCCGCGGACACGTCGAAGATCGACGACGCGCGCTGCGCGGTGCGCTCGAACAGCTCGCTCAGCGCCGGCTCGTCGAGTGTGCCCAGCGCACGCAACTGCCGCACGCGCTGCGCATCGTGGGGCGGTTCGGGTGCCTTCTCCCACTCGGTGGCGGTGGCGCCCAGGCTTTCTTGCGCGCGCAGGACGGCTTCGACGAGGGAGTCGGCCACGGCGTCGGCACCCAGCGTCTCCGCCAGCGCCGGATCGGCGAGCGCCTTGTCGTCGACGTTCCAGGCGCAGACGACGATGCGGGCCTGCGGCCAGCGCCGCTGGACGCGGCGGCAGGCGCGCCTTGCCGTGCGCCAGGGCTCGGGCGCAAACAGGGACAGACAGACCGTGCGCGGCGCGGGCCCGCTGATGTCGGCCAGCGATTCCGCGCTGCTGGCCAGGGCCGTGTCCGCGCGTGCGGGTGTGCCCTCCAGCGCCAGGGAATGGGCCAGCATGCGCGCGGCCAGGGTGTCGACCTCCCACTTGGCGCCCAGGCACAGCACGGTGGGCGTGGCCTGGTGCGCCGGTGGTGTCGGCTCGTGGAGCTCGTCCAGCAGTGCTTCCATGCCGGTGATGAGGCGCAGCCGGTGTTCCGAGGTCGACACCGTCTGGTAGTCGGCCACCGTGCGGCGCAGCACGGGCAGGGCGCAGTCCTGGTAGAAGGCCGGCGGCGAGTCGGCCTCTTGCGCCAGTTCGAGGCCCAGCTCCACGGCTTCGTCAACGTCGCCGCTCAGCAGGCGCTGGTACAGGCGAGTGGGCGCGTCCAGCGCGGGCGCGCTTCCCAGCAGGATGTTGAAGAACTGCAGCGCGGGCAGGTGTCGTCCGATGACCAGGAGGCAGACCGTCAAGGGCGTGGACATCACCAGCCCCACCGGCCCCCACAGCGCGGTCCAGAAGGTGGCGGCCACGATGAGCGAGATGGCCGACAGGCCGGTGCTCGTGCCATAGAGCCAGGGCTCGACGATGTTGTTGCTGATGAGTTCCAGCAGCACGATGAGGGCCAGCGTCCACAGCACCGTGGACCAGCCGGGGTCGACGGCGAAGGCCAGGGCCAGCGGGAACACCGCCGAGACCATCGGGCCGACGTAGGGCACGTAACGCATCACCGCCGCCACGGCGCCCCAGAGGAACGCGCCCGGTACGCCCAGTAGCCAGAGCCCGAGGGCCATCGGGATGCCATAGCTCAGGTTGACCCACAACTGGACGATGAGGTAGCTCGAGATGCGCTCGCCCGCTTCGTCCATGGCGTCGGTGGCGCGGTGCAGATTGCCGCCCACGAGCCGTATGAGGCGGTCGCGCAGATCGAGGCGGTCGAGCAGGATCAGGAAGGTGAAGACCAGCACGATGCCCGCCGTGAGCAGGGGGCTGGCGACGCGCTCGAGGCCTTCCAGGGCACGGTCCAGCGGTGAGCGGCTTTCTCCCAGGATCTCGACTTGCTGCACCCGGGAGGCACCGGAGGGTTTGGCGGTGGCCTCGGCCGCGATGTTGCTGGCCTCGCGCTGCACCAGCGTGACGGTGCGTGTGATCCCGTCGAACATGCCCGGTGCGCGCACCGCCTGGCGCAGGTCGACCAGCTTGCGCTTGATGGTCTGCTGGTAGGTGGGCAGCTCGGCGCTGAGTTCGCGCACTTCACTCGCCATGAAGGCGAAGGAGCCGCCGATCAGCGCCAGCGCGAGCGTCACCACGGTGATGACGGACAGCAGGTGCGGCAGGCCCCAACGGCGCAGACGCGTCACCAGCGGACCGAGCACGAATCCCAGCAGGATGGCCAGGGCGAGCGGGATCAGGATCTCGCGGCCAAGGTACAGGCCCGCCAGCACCAGCGCCACGAGCAGCGCGCCCGCGGCGATGTGCACGATCTTGGCGGCGGCGAGCGTGTCGGTTTCCGCCTGCGGCGGCGGCACGGCCACGCGGTCGGCGGGGCGCTTCTGCTCGGGGGCGTGGGTCAGGGGCATGTGCGGGTGTCTCCCTTCCCGGCCGGGCGGACGTCCGCCCCTGCGGGAAGCGTCGCCGGTTACTTCTTCCCCTTGAACATTCCCCAGATCACCAGGAGCACGATCGCGCCGATGACGGAGGCGATGAAGCCGGCCGCCTGGCCCGGTGCGTAGAAGCCGAGCGCCGCGCCCAGGTAGGTGGCGACGAAAGCGCCCGCGATGCCGAGCACGGCCGTCATGATCCAGCCCATGCTGTCGTCGCCGGGCTTGAGCATGCGGGCCACGAAGCCGGCGATGAGACCGATGAGGATGGTGCCGAGAATGGACATCATGGTGGGAGCCTCCTGTGGGGGTTGGAACGGGCCGCCGTTGGACGGCCCGGGCCCACTGTAGCGCGCTTCCAGCGCGCGTGGCTCAGGCCTGTTGTGCCTGCTCGATGGCTTCGCTGAGTTCGAGCCAGCGCGCCTCGACGGTGCCGTTCTCGGCCTCCACCGCCTTCAGGCGCTTGCCGAGCTCGGCCAGTTTCGCCGGCTCGGGCGTGGTGAGCAGATCGGCCTCCAGGCGCTCGCGCTCCTGCGTCAGTGCGGCCATGCGCTGCTCCACCTGGGCCAGTTCCTTTTTGATCGGGCGCAGACGCTCGGCGATGGCCTTCTGCCGCTGGGCGTCGGCGCGCCGGTCCTCGGCGGGCGCGGCCACCGGGGCGGGGGCGGGCGCCTCCGCGCGAGCGGCCACGCGTTGCGCCTCGCGCGCCTGCTTGGCCATGTCGAGCAGGTAGCGCTGGTAGTCGTCGAGGTCGCCATCGAAGGGCGCGATG